>Ga0134127_10000330_pt1 | contig 48296 bp, 37 predicted proteins | sample KB31753_FD_96459 | JGI IMG/M metagenome (GOLD analysis project Ga0134127, IMG submission 96459) | Terrestrial soil microbial communities with excess Nitrogen fertilizer from Kellogg Biological Station, Michigan, USA - KB3-175-3 | ecosystem: Environmental > Terrestrial > Soil > Unclassified ...
CGAGAGCTCTTTTGGCCGGCTTGGACCACAAAAGGATGCCTGCCCTGATTTCCAATGACTTGCGAGTTTCCAAGATGGGAGGTTACTGGGCAGGGAGCGCGACGGATGTCCAAACCATGACGAGAGCAGTCTCCGGGCTTGGCTGCCGTGTGCGCTCGATGGCGCAAACGTACCGTGCGCGGCTCAACGCTGACCCATTGAAGCGCGGGGTGCATCGCGACTCCCTCTCCCCTCAAGGGGGAGAGGGACGGGGTGAGGGGTGAGACCGTAGGCCAGCTATCCCTTGCAAGAAACTGGGCTGCGCCCCGTTGTAACCAGCTATCCACGCAAATTCCTCGCCTCGCTTACTTGGGCAACCACTTCGCCCAATTCTTCGCGAACGCATCGACGTTGTCCTTCGTGACGGGAATCAATTCGCTCACGTCCTTCACCGTCCCGGGATTCTTCTTGAAATGGATTTTGTCGATGAGGAGTTCGACCGAGCGATTGCCCCACTCGTAACACTGCTGCGCCAGGAGCATCTGGACGTGGCCGCTGCGCAGGTAGGTCAGCTGCTGGGGCAGCGCATCCACCGACACGCATTTCACCGTGCCCGGCGGCCACTTGAGGGCATCGTCGGTGAACAGCGGCCAGCCGCCAATCATGGCCCAGCCACCAATGTCAGGATTGGCCTGCATGACCTGCTCGACCTTCGCCGCGGCGTCCTGTGGCGTTTCCTTGTGATAGAACGTGTCGCGAATGGTGATGCCCGGATACTTTTTGGCCGCCTTTTTCGCACCGGCGACGCGCAGCTGAAGGTTGGGCGCATTCGGATTGCCGGCGAGGATGGCGACGACTCCCTTGCCGCCCATGACTTTTGCCAACTCGTCCATGACGCGCTGGCCGCATTGCTCGTCGTCGATCGCATAACAGACGAACCGCTTGGAAGCCGGTGCGTCGCTGTCGAACGTGGCGACGGGAACCCCATTCTTGGCCGCCGAATTGATCGCGTCCGTGAGCTTGTTGGCGTCCGAGCAACTCACGGCGATTCCTGCCGCGCCGGCGAGCACGAGTTGCTCGATGGCCTCGGCTTGCTTTTGGGCGTCCTCCTCGTTGGGGGTGCGCCAGTCGATTTTGATCTTCAAGTTGTGCTTTGCGCTGAGTTCCCGCGCGGCATCCTCGGCCCCGACGCGGGCGGCCTGAAAGACCGGGTTGCCCTGCGACTTGGCGACCACGCCGAGGGTGTAGGACTTCTGCCCGGAGGCGGTGAGGGCGAAACCTGCGACAGTAGCGATTATGGGAAAGGTGCTAAGGAGTCGTTTCATAGCGATCAAAGTGTGTCAGAATTGGGGCTGCAATGGAATCATTTGCCGGGGCTGGGTCCAGTCGACGCCTGAGTCAACCGCCGCCCGGCCAGCCAGGTGTTCAATTGGTCCAACACCACCGCCACAATGACGACGGCGCCGGTGATGATCTGTGAGTAATCCTGGTTGATGCGAAGGGTCACGATGCCGCTGTCGATCATATGGATGATGAGCGCCCCAAGGAGGGCGCCCAACGCTGAACCTTTGCCGCCCGTGAGACTCGCGCCGCCCACAACGGCTGCTGCGATAACGTTGAGTTCCTTCCCGCTGGCATCGCCCGAAGAAGCCGAACCGTAGTAACCCAGCGCGAGCAAGCCGGCGATGCCCGCGGAAAGACCGGAAAAGATGAACACGCTCAACTTCACCCAGTGGATGCGGATGCCACTGTACCTGCTTGCCAATTCGTTCCCGCCGACGGCATAGACCAATCGTCCTGCCCGCAGTCGCGACAAGTAAACGCCGCCAGCCAGCGTTATCAGGACCATCACGACGAGCGGCACCAGCGTCAGATTGTTGGCCGTCTTCACCAACACCAGGTCGCGAAATCCGTTGGGCAGCAAGCCGCCGCCCACCGACTGCCCTTTCGTGATGACGAAGGCGATGCCGCGAAAGATGGCCATCGTGCCCAGCGTGATGATGAACGGATGCACCTTGAGCAGAGTGACCATGGCGCCATTGACCGCGCCGCACGCCGTGGCGACACCCAGACAGGTCGCAATGCCCAACGCCACACCTGCCACAGACCCGTTCGGTCCGAATCGCTGGAACACCATCGCCCCAAGCACCGAGGCCAGCGCGTAGATAGCCCCGACGGACAGGTCGATCCCTCCCGAGATGATAATCATCGTTGCCCCCACGGCCATGATGGCCGTGAAGCTCGTGTCTTTGGCGAGTGTGGTGAGGTTCTGCGCATTGAAGAACCTGTTGACGTCTTCGAACACCCGCGAACGCTCGCCATCCGGCCCGATGGTGAAAGCATATTGTGACTTCCCGTCCGGACCGGTCACAATTTTTGGCCGTTCCACCGAGCCGCCAAATATCGTGAGCACCAAGCCCAGCACGAGGATGACCACCAGCAACCCCGCCTCCGGCGTGCGCGCGAACCATGAGCGCCGGGAAGGCGGGGTGGCGTCAGCGGCTTGCATCGGTGGCGCGGACGCTAACAAAGCGCTTCGGTCGAGTGAAGATGCAACTTGCGTCCGGCAACGGGCGCATCCGACGGCCTGCGCACCTGCGTTGAAGCGGCGTAAACGCGCGTAAACGCCGCGCTCCGGCAGGTGGGGCGAGCGTCCTCGCGAGCCGGCGCGAGTCGCTTGATCGGACGCCCGACGCTGGCTAGCGTCGCCCGATGCGCCAGCCTTCTCGCATAGGAATTCTTGTAGCCGTCTCCTTGCTCGCCGTTGTCCCATTTTCGCCGAGCATTCATGCAGCGGACGATGGAGCGATAATCCGCCGGTTCGAGGAAGCCATTCGCGCCGAACTCGAACGCGGCGCGATCAGCGGCGTGTCAGTTGCCCTGGTGGATGATCAACGAACGCTTTTCGCCGGCGGGTTCGGTTTCGCTGACAAAAAACGGCGCACCCCTGCCGCGCGCGACACGATCTACCGTGCGGGTTCCATCTCGAAGCTGTTCACGGCGCTGGCCGTGATGCAACTCTCCGAGCAGGGCCAGCTGAACGTTGACGCGCCGGTCACGGAGTACCTTCCGGCGCTGGGCATCGTCTCCCCGTTCGAGGACGCGGTCCCGATGACGCTGCGTCAATTGATGTGTCACCGTTCGGGGATGGTTCGCGAAGCGCCCGTCGGCGGATATCTCGACGATGCCCAGGCTGGCACCGCGAAAACCGTGGCGAGCCTCTCCGGCTGCGCGCTGGTTTATCCTCCGAATACGCGGACCAAATATTCCAATAGCGGCGTGAGCATCGCGGGATATGTCGTCGAGCGACTCGCCGCGCAGGCGTTCGCCGAGTATCAGCGCCGGCATTTGCTGGGTCCCATCGGCATGGGCAGTTCGTCGTTCGTGATGAACGGCACGCTGCGGCCTAGGCTGGCGAAAGGTTATTTGCCGGTGGCGGATGGTCGCGGCGGCTTCCACGAGATCGAGGCGCCGGCCTTCGAACTGGGCACCATTCCCGCCGGGAACCTCTACACAACGGCCGAAGACCTCGCGCGATTCCTGTCGTTTCTGTTCGCGGAGGGGAACGTGGGCGGACGGCAAGTGATCCAGCGCGCGACGCTGGCGGAAATGTTCACGCCGCAATTAACGAAGGAGACCAACGGATTCGGACTGGGCTTTTCGGTTGGTTCCTTTCGCGGGCACAAAACGGTCAGTCACATGGGCGCTGTTTACGGGTTCACTTCGATGGTCATCGGTGTGCCGGGCCACAAAGTGGGTGTAGTCGTGTTGTGCAACGACGACATCGTGACTGCGGTGACGCGTCGTTTGGCGCTCAACGCTCTTGGCGCAATGATCGAGGCGAAGACCGGTGAGACGGCCCCGCCCGCCAAACCGCGCGTCGAACTGGACGCCGCGGCTCTGGGTGAATTTGCCGGGGAGTATGAGTCCGAAAGCTGGTGGGCCGAGGTGAAGGCTGGCGGGCGCGGCCTGGAGATGAATGTGTCGGGCCAGCGGATGACGCTCGCGCCGGTCGAACCGCTCCAATTCGAGGCCAACGGCCGGCTGGCGTGGGACGCGCCTGTGACCTTCCAGCGCGATGCCGGCGGCAAGCTCGCCGGCTTCACAGCGCTGGGTCAGAAGTTTCGCCGCGCGGCTCGGCCAGCCAATGCTTCCATTCCGCCTGAGTGGAAAAAGTTTCTCGGCGTTTACGGGCCGGACTTCATCCCGCTTATCGTCACCGCGAGGCACGGCCATCTCTACGCGATGGTGGAGAACGAATATGACAATCGCCTCACGCCCCTGAATCGGACGGTGTTCAAAATGCCTCCGGGGATGTATGTCGACGAGCAACTCATCTTCCAAACCGACGCCCGAGGCCGGGTGCACACGGCCGTGCTGGCGAACATGCCGTTAGTGCGAGATTGAACGGTTTTGCCGCATTAGGTGAATGGCCTACATTCTTTCATGCTAAACCGGCGCATCGTGTTTCTCCTTACACTGATGGTTTGGCCAGTCGCGGTGAGCGCGCAGCCCTTGTTCCACCACGAACATGATTGGACCGTTTCGATTGCGGGACAGACGTACGGCCTCCGGGAAGTGGTGCAGACTCCGGGGGAATTCCGTCGGACGCAGATTTGGGTTTGCGGACGCTCACGCGAGCTGAAGCTTCGGGCTGTCGAAGTTCTCGTTATAGTCCTGGCTCCATTGGCCGCCGTCGTGGGTTTCGGACTGTGGCGCGTTAACAGGCGAATGACCAACGATGAAGCCGGGCTTGGACGGATGCGCACATGAGCGACAAGATCAAAATGCGGGACGGAGATACCATGATGATCATGGTGAAGGGCGGGGAAGTGATTCACTTCACGCCGAACATGAGCCTGCCGCACTCAGAGTTCGTCAAGCGAACAACCGGTCAACTGCCGGCGGGCGCCTGGGTGGGAACCGCGTCGAAGCTTGATGGCGAGGTTGTGGCGATTAGTTCGAAGCACTTTTTCGGCTATCAACTTCCCGGTCCACCCGAGGTTGCGGAAGCGGTTCGAAAGACCTTTGAGTAGTAAGGCAAGTCGGGAGCGTATTGAGGTGGAAGCCGCGGAACTCTTCGCGGTCAGGAGTGTTTTTACATCGCGCTTACATTGGTGACCCGTTATCCGGCTACGCTGAACACTATGAAATCATTTCGTTCGATTTACTTCATCACGGCTTGTTGTCTTTGCATCCCATCGGTTCCAGCGAACGGACAACCTGCGCCGAAGCAGGGAACAAACGAGTGGGCGCGAGCGGAATCAGCCATGGCCGAGCACCTCAAACGCATCGATCCCAACATGCGTTCCGCGGAGTTCAAGAGCCACCTGCTGCGCAAGCACATGCCGGATCTGCGCCTGTTCGTGCGGTTCGACCGCCACATGTCAGGAGAAACCAGGCTCTTTTTCGTGAATCGAAGCGGCGAGATCACGGGGCTGCCTGAGGAGGAGTGGCGTGGCAATCCCGCCGAGCACTACTACCGCGTGGCGCGGATTGTTGAATTCCTCAGGCCTCGCCAAATCCCCGTGAGGAACGCCGACGAGGCGCTCGAATTCGCAAAGCTCTTCGAGGAGATTCAGGGAGCGGCCAACTATGCCGCGTTCCTGAAGATCAATAGTCAGGATTTCACTGTGTTCGACAAGGCGTTCATCGAGAACCATTATGGACCGAGGATCCATTGGAAATACATCGCCGCAAAGAGCACGAACGGTTGGACAGTGAAGGTGGAGTACGTGGGCCCCCCCGCGAGCATCCAGCAGCCGCCCACTTACGAAATCGAAGTGGACGAGCAGCAGATGTTTCGCGATCTGCGGCGCTATCCTTATCCGAAGGAAAGCTTTCCAGCCCGCGTGCGGAAAGTGAAAGAGTCGCAAGACAAACAGTGACGAAGAGCGACCGGGCGCCCGCGCCAGCGTGGCGTTCTGCCCGTTCAGTCTCGACCTGCTGACACGGAGAAGGTTTCCTCAAGTCATGCGCCCCGTTCTCCTGTTCGCTTTCCTAACGTGTTTGCCGTCTTATGTGCTTGCTGAGTTTCGTGCGGGCGCTTACGCGGTGGACATTTCGCCGACGAACTTTCCGGTCCGCGTCAACGCGATGTTCACCGAACGCTCGGCGGACAAGGTCAGTGACCCATTGTTCGCCAAAGCGCTGGCGTTGGATGATGGGCAGACCCGCCTGGTGCTGTGCGTCGTGGATACTTGCATGATTCCGCGCGACCTCATCGACCGCGCGAAGGCGGCGGCCAGCAAGGCGACGGACATCCCGACCGAACGAATGCTCGTTTCAGCCACCCACACGCATTCCGCCCCGTCCGCCATGGGATGTCTGGGCAGCCGCGCGGATCCGAGCTACGCGGCGTTTCTACCGGGCCGCATCTCCGCGGCCATCACCGGCGCTGTCCAACGGCTCGCCCCGGCGCGCATCGGCTGGGCTCAGGTCGATGACTGGGAGCACACGTTCAACCGCCGCTGGATTCGCCGGCCGGACCGGTTGCTCGCCGATCCGTTCGGTCAGCAGAATGTCCGTGCCAACATGCATCCCGGGCATGAAAGCCCCGATGCCCTCGGCCCCAGCGGGCCCGTGGACCCGCAACTCTCGGTCCTCGCCGTGCAACGCACCAACGGCCATCTGCTGGCGCTGCTGGCCAATTATTCGCAGCATTATTATGGCTCGCCGCTGGTGTCCTCGGATTACTACGGCCGTTTCGCCGAGCAGGTCGGCAGGATGCTCGGGGCGGACGACGCGTTCGTGGGCATCCTGTCGCAGGGAACGAGCGGCGACCTGATGTGGATGGACTACGGCGCACCCCGCCGCGAAATCGGCTACGACGCCTACGCGAAGGAAATCGCGCAGCGCGTTGCCGGCATGGTGCGCGGGATGCAGTGGCGCGAATCGGCGCCGTTGAAGATGGCCGAGCGGACGCTCACGCTGGGTTACCGTGTGCCAGACGAAAAGCGGCTCGCCTGGGCTCGCGAAACGGCCGCAAAACTGGGGGACAAACTGCCCCAAACGCAACCGGAGATCTACGCGCTGGAAGCCATCCATCTCCATGAGCGCCCGCGCACCGAATTGAAGTTACAGGCGCTGCGCATCGGGGACCTTGGCATTGCCGCGTGGCCCAACGAAGTCTTCGCGCTCAGTGGCCTCAAGCTCAAACGTCAGAGCCCGTTCGCGGCCACGTTCAATATTGAACTGGCCAACGGTGCTGAGGGTTACATCCCGCCACCCGAGCAGCACGTCCTTGGCGGCTACACCACCTGGCCCGCGCGAACGGCCGGCCTGGAGACGCAGGCCGAGCCGCGGATTCTCGATGCGTTTCTCTCGTTGCTCGAAGAAGTCGGGGACGCCAGAAGGGTGAGCGAGTCCACTCGGCTTATCAGGTTCGAAGGCCGGCCTCTGCGTGCGCCCCGCGTAGAACTCGGCGCCTTTGCCCTCGCGGTGCTCGAAACCAGGCCGCTGGCGTATTGGCGCTTCGAGGACATGACCACTCCGACCGCGCGCGATTCCGCCCTTGGATTGTACGATGGCGTTTTCGAGAACGGCATCGCGCTGTACTTGCCCGGCGCGGACGGCCGTATCGGCCATCAGCCCCCGCAGCCGCCGGCGCCGAACGCATTCTCCGGCTTGGAAATCAACCGCGCCGTCCATTTCGCCGGCGGGCGAATGCGCGCCCGAGTGCCGCTCGGTGACAGCTACTCCGTCGAGTTCTGGCTCTGGAACAGTCTCCCGGCTGACGCCCGCGCCGTGACTGGCTACGCCTTCTCGCGCGGACTCGATGGAGACAGACTGGCGCGCGGCGAACACCTCGGCATCGGCGGCACGTTTCGCCAGGACCTCACGGGCAAGCTGATTCTATTCAACGGAAACGAGCGCGACGAACTCCTTGTCGGACGCGCGGCGCTTGGTCTGCGCGCGTGGCATCACGTCGTGCTCGTGCGGGAGGGCGCGAAAGTGCGTGTGCACCTCGATGGGCGCACGGAGCCGGAGATGGCGGGCGCATTCAATCATACGGTGCCTCCGGGCGAACAAACCGTCTTCATCGGCGGACGCAACGACGGCCTGTTCAACTTCGAAGGGAAACTGGACGAGGTCGCCCTTTACGCGCGCCCGCTCGCGCCTGGAGAGATTGCCGAGCATTACAAGGTTTCTGCGGTTGGCGGCCGATAACGTAGCTCGCTCAGTGGCCAACTCCCAAGGGCGCAGAGCGGCGCGCTGTGCCTTGAGGCGGTAGAACTGTTGCCAAAAGTCACTTCCGAAATGGTGGGGCAAACCTGCCGGTTTGCCGCGGCGCCCGGCAGGGCGCCCGCCCAGCATTTCGGAAATGACTTTGGCAATCACTCCAGTCGAGCAGCCCGTTCAAAAACTGTAGCGGCGCTCTGTGAGCGCCGAACAAGGTGCGCATTCTGGCCCGATTTCGGCGGTCACAGACCGCCGCTACAATTGCACTTGTCGTGCGCCACCAGTCGGAAATGACTTTGGCAATCACTCTAACCTACGGCTTGCGCAGTTCGTAGAACCGGCTGACGCCGCTGGCCGTATTGGTCACGGTAAACTTGCTGCCGACCACTACCGGAGCCGGGTCGATGTGCGAGACGGCATTCGGAGGGTTGTGGAGGTTGTTCGTCCCGACCAGGTCAAACCCGACGGCCGACGTGGACCACTTGAGGAGCACTTTGCTGGAACTGCTCGGATCCTTCGCGATGTCGAGACGTTGCGGGCAGCCGGGGCAGGGCGGATCGCACTCGCCGCCGCCGGGTGTGCAGGCTGTGGGGAAAATGATGATGGACCAGCAATGGAGCGTGCCCACGCCTGCGGCGGTGTCGTCGGAGACATTCAAGTGCCAGGTGCCGTTGACATTGGAGCCGAACTTGCCGCGGTAGACGGCCAACAGCGACTCGGGCCGGAACATACCGCGGAACGGCGCGCTGCCCGAAGTGATTGGAAGGTTGGCGGTGTCGCTGAAGGCGGTACGGTCGGCGTCGGCGCACGAGGTGCCGTAGTCGTCGAATGTGCTGCCGTTGTCGCTGCTGAGGAGGACCGTGGTGCCATCGGGGGCCTCGAGCGAGATGTCGAGGTTGTCATCCGTCGTATGGGAGAGGTGCAGCGAGATGACGACGTGATGAATGGGTGTGGTGACACCGGCGACATTGATGGTCGAGTCGAGCGCGCCCAGGTCGGGAATCGCCTGATCGCCGGTGCGATTAAACCGCAGGGAAGTGCCAGCTGTGCCTGTGAACATTCTGATCGGCACACTAAAGCTGCCGTTGGTGGCCGTATCGACCACAAGGACCAGGTCGATATTCGTCCCGCAGACCAGCGAAGGCGCGGTGCTGATTTGGAATGGGGTATTGTTGGTCCTCGCGCTGCCGGCCGGCAAATTAGGATACGTGGAGAAGGGTTGGGTGACCGTGACGATGGAGCTGGTGCTGACGAGCGTGGCGCTGACGCCGCTGACGGTGCCCCCGAGTTCGTTGAACAGAACGATGCGCAGGAGATTGCACTCGCCCGGTTCGATTTCTCCATTGCCGTTACCGGTTTCCACGACCGGCAGGGACGCCAGGCCGAGGGCGGTGTTGGTCACAAGAAGGACGACGTCGTTCAGGAAGATGTCGGAGTAGAGGATGCGGAATTGAAGCCCGTCGGCCGTGAAAACCGAGCCATTTGCCAGGCCGCCGAAGGTGCCCTGAATGGCTTCCGAACCGTCATTGTTTATGATGGTCAGCCGGTCCCCTTCGAATGGAGCGAAGCCTGCGCCGACGGCGACGTGCAGCGTGGAACCGCCGAGCTGATTGGTGCCGCGCACGTTCAACTGGTCGTAGCCTGTGCCTGCGGTTGAGCCGTTGAGCTCGACAAAGTAATCGCCCTGGGACGCGAAGCTGACGTTGCTGCAGGTCAGAATGCCCGGGCTTGTTCCGGGTCGTATGCTGCCGAATGCTTGAAGATTCCCAATAACGCCACTGCCTGCCAGGTTGGCGGTGCCGTTGACAACGACGGGGCTTTGATGTTGGTCCCCGTCCACTTGCAGCGTGCCGGAGCTGACGGTGGTCTGGCCCGTGTAAGTGTTGTCGCCCGTGAGCCTCCAGGTGCCGGTGCCCAGCTTGAAGAGAGCGCCGCTGCCGATAATCAGGCCCGAGAAAGTGGATGAATCATCGTCCGCGCCCGCCCTCAGCGTGCCGCTGCCCAGATCAATCAGACCCCGGCCATCAATGGCGCCCGTGGTTTCGAGCATATCATTGACGTCGAACCGGGCTCCGAGATTGATGTGCACTTCGGTGGTGTCCGCGATCTGATTGTCCGCGTCCAGGCGAACGATATCGGTCCCGCTGCCGTCGCCGATGGTCAGATCCGCGGGCCCGGCCCCGTTGGCGATAGACTTGTTGAGGATAAGTGTGCCCGCATTGACGAACAGGCCGTCGAAGTTGTTGGCCGTGCCGCCGCTGAACATGTTCGTTCCGGTGCCGGCTTTGGTGATGTCGAAGGGGCCCGTGATGCCGCCCAGGAGATTGAGGAAACCGGCGGCGTCCACGGAGATCGTGGCATTGGAGGTCAACGTAATATTCCCGGCCCACGAGTTGGAGCCAAACGAGGAACTGAGTGCGCCGAGTGTGGATTGCCCCGTGCCCGCCAGTGAGAGGGCCTCCGCCGGCATGTCCACGCCGAAGCGCAGCGCCAGCACGGCGCCGTTGTTGACCACGGTTCCGTTGGCAGTGGTGCCCAGCGCGGAAGAATTGTCCACGAGCAGAAGTCCGTCATTGACGACGGTCAGGCCTGCGTAGGTGTTGGCGCCGCTCAGGCCGAGTTCGCCCACGCCGTTCTTGGTGAGGGTGCCGCCGGCGCCGTGGAGGACCGCGGAGATCCTCAGGTCCGGTGACCAGATATGCCCGGTGACATTGATAATCGGGCTGCTCAGCACGCTCATCCGGCCGCTGATGATGGCCTGGGAATTCGCATTGGCGTTCACGGTAATGTTTCCAGTGGGCAGAAGGCTGCCCACGGCCCCCGTCGCGATGTCTCCGCCGTTAAGGATGATGTCGCCTACGTTCTCCCCAAAATCGTTCAAATCGAGCAACCCGGACGAGTTGATCGTAATGTCGGTGTCGTCGGGAAGCTGACAGCAACGCAGATACTGCACGATGTCGCTGTTCTCAGGCAGTTCGTCTTCCCCGATGACCAACGGACCCGACAGGGCGCCATCCACGACCGCAGTCGTGTCCTTGTCCAGGAACAGCGTGCCATCGCGGACCGTGGTTGTGCCACTGTAGGTGTTGGCATTGGTGCCACCGAGCGTGATTGAACCGCTGCTGAGTTTGGTGAAGCCTCCCGCGCCCGTGATTGGGCCGTTGAGCAGCAACGAACCGGAACTGGAGATGAAGGTGCCGCTATTGAGGAGAATGTCACCGGTCCACACGGAGGCGCCGCTGGCGTTGAACGCGCCGCCGGGGTTGATGCTGTTGATGGTGAGGTCCTCGTTGGTCACCTGCACGTTGCTGAGAAACAGGTTGGCATCGCCATTGATGATCGTGCGGGCCGATGCGCCCAGGGGCGCCGTGGTGGCGCCCAAAGCGCGGTCGGCCAGCACCGCAAGCTGGCCATCGTCGACGGTGGTGATGCCGTTGTAAGTGTTGGTTCCGGTGAGGAAGAGGCTGCCGCCACCGGTCTTGATGATACCCGGCGTGACCACAAGACTGAGTGAGCCGCCGCTGATTGTGGCATTGATTCTCAGGTCGGCCGCGGGCGCTCCTGAATTGACTTCGAAGGTGCGGGTCGCCCCACCCAGCGAGAGATTGCCGTTGATGGTCGCGGTGTTCGGGTCGTCCATCGTGGTCACGTTGCCGCCCAGAACCAGCGTGCCGATGCCGGAATCCACGGTGCCGCCTCGCATTGTGAGGGAGGCGATCCGGTCGGAGTGATCGTTCAGGTCAAACACGCCGGAGTTTTTCAGCGTCACGTCCGACGTGTCCGCAATTTGATCATCGGCCAGGAGCCGCAGGACATCCGTGGCGACCAGCCCGTTGCCGTCGCCGATCGTGAGGTCGCCGGGAATGGCGGTGAAGTTGGAGAAAACCAAGGGCATGACGGAAACAAGGCCAAACTTCTCAAGCTCGAGGACGCCTCCGTCAAAGCGTGTGAAGCCGGAGTAAGTGTTGTGCCCGAGGCCATCCATTCGCAGCGTGCCGACATTGGTCTTCACCAGGTTGCCGGTGCCGCTGAGGACGCCACTGAGAAAAAGATCGCCCGTGTTGGCGCGCACCGTGAGCGTGTTGGTGTTGAGGTTGACGTCGCCGTTGATGTCCAGCACGGCCAGGGGTCCCTGGGCTTCCCAGGACTGTGAACCGCGCACTTCCACGTCGGCATCGATATGATTGGTGCCAACCACGTTGACGGAGATGATGCCGCTGGTGAGAAGCATGGCGTTGCCGCGTACGAAGTAGTTGCTCCCTTGGAACGTAATCGAATTGAAGGCCCGGTTCGGGCTGAAGTTATTCGTCACCAGCAACTGGCTCACTGGCGGAGGCTGAAAGATCAAATCATCGCCGACGGACGGCGCGCCACTGGGTGACCAGTTGCCAGCGGTGTTGAAATTGCCGTTGATATTGCCGGTCCAGAGCTTCGCTGCGCCCATCGCGGGGAGGGCCAGCCCCAGTAATGCGGCCACGAAGACAATGCTGGCACCAAGGCAAGCACGTGAACGTTTGATTGGGTGGCAGGTGCGGACACAGGAATACCTGGGGGAGTGCAACATATAATTCGTGCGTGGAAAGGGACTCGGCGCGTTGAACGATAAGTTCATAACAGAATGAGTGCGCCGGGGCAATGGAATTCCGGGCTGGCTTCCGAGATCGGGTGCAGGACAGATTTCTTCGGATGCAGAAGATGCGAACAGGAGAAAACGGAGGAAACGGAGAACGAAGCCTTTATTCTCTGTTTTCTCTGTTCGCTCCTGTTCAACTCACGACGGAGGCTCTTTGGAGGATATGAAACGGGCACCTTAGAACAATAGGAAGACTCCCTGACTTGTTCGACTCACAAAGAGATCGTTGCGACGTATATATGAATCCTAGAGTGATTGCCAAAAGTCATTTCCGAAATGGTGGGCGGCGCCCTGCTGGGCGCCGCGGCAAACCGGCAGGTTTGCCCCACCATTTTCGGAAATGACTTTTGGCAACCAGTCTAGATACTTTTTTGCGAAAAGCTCAATGAAATGGAGCCGCTTGAAGAATTTTGTCATGCGCCCTCCGAGATCGCTCGTCTCGCGGCTGGAATTTTTGGGTTCAGCTGCGGCGTAATGAGAGTCCGGCGCTGGGAGCGCGCGGGAACTCGCAGGCGCGGACGCCCGCGCTACTCGGGCCATCGCTTGAGCACGATGGCGCAATTGGTCCCGCCAAAGGCGAAGCTGTTCTTCAGTGCGTGCGTCACTGGCATGCGGAGGGGTTCGTGACGGACAAAGTTCAAGCGACACCGCGGGTCTGGTTCATCCAGGTTTCGGCAGGGCGGGATTAGGCCATGCTTCATAACGAGGAGAGTGGTCACCAGTTCGACACCCGCGGTGGCGCCCATGAGATGGCCAAGCTGGGCTTTGGTGTTCGAGACCGGCAGGCGATCCGTGTGCTCGCCGAACACTTCGCGCAGCGAGGCGGACTCGACGACGTCGGAGAGCTCCGTTGCGGTGCCATGCGCGTTCACGTAGCTAATGTCCTCGGGCTTTAGGCCCGCGGCAGCGAGCGCCTTGCGCACTGCCTTGACCTGGCCCGTCGAGTCGGGCTGCACGATGTGCCGGGCGTCGCTCGACGAGGCGCAACCCAGCACTTCGGCCCAGATACGCGCTCCACGAGCCTGCGCGGGCTCGAGTGGCTCGAGCACGAACCCCGCCGCGCCTTCGCCGATCACGAGGCCATTCCGCTTCTTGTCGAAGGGCCGGCACGCCGCCGCCGGATCGGGGGTGCGCGAGAGCACGCCGAGCCGGTTCCAGGCTGCGAAGCTGGCACTGTCCAGTCCGGTGTCGGTGCAGGCAGCCACAGCGGCGTCCGCTTCGCCATGGCGCACGCGGATAAAAGCCTCGCTCAGAGCGATGGCGGCGCTGGCGCAGGCGCAACTGACGGCAAAGCTCGAGCCGACCAGTTTGTAGCGAATCGAGACGCTGCTGGCAGTGTGGCTCATCATCGCGCGCACAACGGTCGTTGGACGCAATTTGCGGTAGCCCTCCATGTGCAAAGCGCGTGACGCCTCGTTGCTGACTCCCAGGCCTCCATGTCCGGAGCCGACGATGAGATCCATCTCCAGTTCGCGCCCTCCGTCGGTCGGAAGTCCGGCGTCCTCGAGCGCCCGGCCCACCGCGTACAGGCCCAATTGGTCGGTTCGATCCGGTGCATCGATGCCGTAGCGTGGCAGTGCGGCTGCCAGGGATGCGTTGTCAATGCAGCCAGCGATTTTGACGGGCAACGGGCTGTCGTCCGGTATGCCTGGCAGGCGGGAAATCCCGCATTGGCCTTCGAGCAAGCCGCGCCAGAATCCGTCGACCTCAAAACCCAGCGCGCACGCGACGCTCATGCCCGTCACGACCACACGGCGCGGTTGGCTGGCGGGCGGCAAAACTCCAGGTTCCGGATTCAAAGCGCAGAATAAGTTCCAAACGTCGAGTTCCAAGGACCACAACTCAACGAGAACACCAGCTTGGTCCTTGGAGTTTCTTTTGAGCTTTGAGCTTTGAGCCTTGAAGTTGGAGTTTCATTTTCCCTTCCTCAACTCATCGAGACAGTCCAATCCCTCCATAATCGCCTTCGTCGACAAGCCGAAATCTATCAAGCAGGCAATTTCATCCACTCCTGCGACGGCGACGGCTTCGACCATCCTCGCGGCGGACTGGCGTGCGCCCATCAGCGCGGTCTTTTGGTAGTACCGTTCGAAGGCGTACTCGAGCAGGTCCGCCTTCTTGCGCGGAGACATATCCTTGAGACGCGCTTCGCCCACCTGCCAAAGATCGGTTGAACTCTCCAGATAGTGCTTGAACGGCTCGCGCACCGTCTCCTTCACGGACTGCTCGTCGCGGCCGATGAACGTGTGCAACATTAGTGTTACCCGGCCAGGACCCGCATGGCCATGCGCGGCGCGGGCCCGCCGATAGGCCGCGACTTTCTCCGCGAGTTCCTCGACGCTTTGGAACAGCAGCGCCGTCAGCACATTGAATCCCCTGGCGCCCGTCTCCTCGAACCGCTCGAGTCCGCCAGAGCACGTGAGCCACACGCTCAACTCTTTCTGCACCGGCAGCGGATGCACCGTGACCTGCGTGGTTTCGCCCTTGCCGTTGCGGGCTCCGTACGGTTCGCCCCGCCACATCCGGCGCACCGCTTCAATGCCATCGAACGTGATTTGCTTGCGGCCCGCGTACGCCTGGGGCGCGAAGATGAAGTCGTTCGGGTTCCAGCCGACGGCGAAGGAGATGTCCACGCGTCCACGCGAGAGGTTGTCCACGACCGCCCATTCCTCCGCGACGCGCACCGGGTGGTGCAGTGGCATCACGACGCTGCCGGCGCGGATGCGGATCTGTTTGGTGGTCTCGGCCAGTACGACGCCTGCCAGCGACGGGTTGGGAAACATCCCGCCAAATGCGTGAAAGTGCCGCTCGGGAATCCACACCGCTTCGAAGCCGCGCTCGTCGGCGAAGCGGGTGCTCAGGCGGAACAATTCAAATTTGTCCCGCTCGAACTCCGCCTGTGCGCTGGCGAAGAATAGCAGGCTGAATGTGGGCCAGCGGGGCATCGAAGGCCGGTTCATGCGACAGGAGAAGGAGAAAGCCCAAATCCAAAAAGAGCAAAGCTCAAAATGCGCTCTCCGTTGGTCCCATGCGGGCAAATCTCAGTTTGTAAAAGGGACAACCTCTGACCTCACCCGAAGTTCAAGCTCAAGGCTCAAAAGAAGTTCCCAGGACCAAACTCCAGATGGTTTTCGTTGAATTGTGCTTTGGGACCTTGCGTTTTGGAGCTTATTTTGAGCTTTGAACTTTGAACTTGCCCCCTCTGCGGAGTTGCCATTGCGCCAGACGATGGCTAGATCCAGCCATGCCTTTTTTCGCGCTCCGGGTTCCTGTTGTCTTGTCCCAGGCCCTTTTCGTCCTTGGATTCACTCTGGTCACGAACGCCGCCGATTACTTTCCGCCGCCCGACAGCGCGGGCGGGTGGCGCACCTCGACGAACGCGGCGCAAGCACGGGAACTCGCCGGGATGAACATGGCGCGCCTCGACCAGGCGTGGGAGTTTACGCAGCGTTGCACGCGGAACGCAGGGCTGCTCGTGGTCCACAACGGCTGGCTGGTATTCGAGAAATACGTCGGACGCGCGGGCCGCAATGTGAATCCCGACATGGCCTCGACGGGCAAGGCTTACACGAGCATCGCCTGCGGGGTCCTGTTGGAGGAGTTTCGTGACAAACTCCCCGACGGATTGAACACGAAGGTCTTCACGCCAAAGTTTTTGCCCGAAGCTTTCTCGGCCGACGGGAAGCTCGACGACGAGCGACGCGCCGACATCACGCTCGGCCAGTTGCTCTGCATGACGGGCGGCTACAACGGCGAAGGCAACGCGCCCACGGCGGTAGTGATGGGCAAAGCGTTTCCGCTCAAAGCGTCACCGGGACAAAACATCCGCGACGTCGACGGTTCGTCGCTGCGTTGCGCGATGTGGACGAACGCGGGTGCGGGCTACTCCTACTCGTCGCCGGAGCCGCATATCGCCTCGATGGTGTTGCGTCGCATCACTGGGTTGGAATTGAAGGACTATGTTGATGCCCGCCTCGCCAAGCCGATGGGCTGGGGCCCGTGGGATTTTTGTCTTCGACGCGGCACCTTCGTCATGCCGCACGCCAACGGCGCGGGCAGCATTGCCGTCCACGCCACGGACGCGCTGCGCTTTGGCTATTGCCTGCTGCGCGGCGGCAAGTGGGGCGAAAAGCAACTCGTGCCGGCCGAATACATCGCGCTTTGCAACAAGATGTCGCCGCACAATCCGCATTGCCCTTATACGCTGATGTTCGAGCAGAATTCGGACGGACACGTTGCGGGCGCGCCGCGCGACGCGTTTTGGAAATCGGGTGCGGGCGGGTTCGCGCTCATCATCGTGCCGTCGCTCGATCTCGTGATCTACAAAATGGGCGGCAACAACGGCCAATACGACCCCACTTTCACAAGCATTCCTCAGCCCGAACCGAGTCACGAACGCGATGATTGGAAACCGATCCAGGGCACGCCGTTCATGGAAGGGAGCCGCGCCGGCGACGACGGCATCCGCCGCGTGCTGGAGATGGTTTGTGCGGCGGTGAGGGAATAGGTGGGGCGCGTCGCTCCGCGCGCGCCGTCCGCGACTGGAATGGCTGACCTTCGCTGAAAATCGGCCCGCTTCGGCGCGCGCAGGAGCGACGCGCCCTACCTTCACTTCCACCTCCGGTGTCCCCACATGTACTGCTCGGGAAATCGGCGCGCGTATTTTTCAATCTCGGCGGTCATTGCCTGCGTGACCGCGTGGGCGTCTTCCTCCCGGTCGCCGGTGCGCGGTGCTTCGATGGGGCCGATGGCATGGATTTCGTAGCGCAGAGGCCCCGTGCGAATGGTGCAGGCCACCAACAAAGGCGCCCGGGTGGTCAAATGTAGCATTGCGACGGACTTCGTCGTCCAGGCGGGGCGACCGAAGAATTCCACAGAGACGCGCGCCTTGGCCGCGTGCTGGTCGATCATGAGTACGACCACCTCTCCCCGCCCGAGCGCCTGGATGAACCGCATCGGCTCGTGGTCGAGCCGGGAAACGAGCGTGAGCTGTTCGCCGGACCGGGCCTTGTGCGCCGCCCGTTCGAGCCAGGGATTGTTAAACGGCCGGTAAACGACGCACATCGGTTTGATCATCGAGACGACTCGCGCGGCCACCTCCCAGTTCCCCAGGTGCGCGCTGGCGACCAACAGCCCCTGGCCGGGGTCACGCAGGAGGCGGTCGGCCTCGGGAGAAAGCTTGAGTTCAACGAACTCCCTCCAGTTGCGCGCGTGAATCCGCCGTCGGGCGACGATGCTCTCGACGACCATCAACGTGAAGTTTCGAAAAGAGGCCAGGGCCATCCGGCGCGCGCTGGGTTCATCGGCGCACAGGCCGGCGCGCAAAAGGTTGTCAATGGCCACACGGCGCCGGCTTCTCCAGGCGAAGAAAGCGACGCGGGCGACGAAGCCGGCGAAGCCCAGCACGAGCGCCAGCGGGGCCACACCCAGAAAGAAGATGAGAGCCTGTGCGGCAGCGAACTCGGTCAGGTGCCAGAGCTTCAGCAGCGGGTTCACCCGGCCATCTTTTGCTCCAGATGATCGATCAGGTCCTTGATCCGCTCCATGCGGACCAGATCCGCGATTTCGGTGCGGACATTGAACCGGCTCTCGACGTCGTACATGAAGTCGAGAATGGAAATCGAGTCGAAGCCGACTTCGCTGAGCTGGGTCGCCTCTCCAAGGCCATCGATGTCCACCTTCACCTGCTTCTGCTCGCGCAGCAACTCCTTCAGGGCGGAGATGATTTCCGAGCGTTTCATCAGTGTTATCATGCGTCTCAGATCTTTCCATGCACGCCGAAGCGGTTCTTGTGTCCGGCGCGGTTTGCCGACAGTGGAGAAAGCGGACGCGCGTGTCAACGGCCTGCGGACACCCCATCGGAAGGGGCGCATCTCGAGACACTGCCCCCGTTCGCTGTGGGCGGACTCCCTCTCCTCCCTCCGAGGGAGGAGAGGGCCGGGGAGAGGAGGGCCATTAGAAGCGGGAGACAGCCCCTCTCCCCGGCCCTCTCCCCGCTCCTCCGTCGCGGGGAGAGGGAGAAGTCGGGGGCAGTGTCAAGATACGCCCGGAGGGGACCCGGCGCTGGCTATGGAAAAAGCCTTTCCTTCCCGCGCGCCTTTCGCAGACTGAGAGCATGAACCTGCCGCAACCTTCCGCGCTCGGGCTCCGCAAATCCTTTGGCTTTGGCGACCGGCTGGGGCTGGCGACTCCAGGCCACCTGGCCGCTGTCGTGAAGAGTGATTTCGCGCCCATTTTCGCGCAACAATCCGTGCGGGAGATGGAACGCACGAAGCGTTCGCCGCAGGAGGTGCTGAGCGCGGCCCAGCGGGCGCTCGCCGCTGCCGGGTATGGTCAGGCCTGGGGCGCTGACGCGGATCATCACAAGACGCCCGAAGACATTGCGAAGAGCGCAGCTGCCGGCTTTACCTTTTTCACCATCGATCCGTCGGCGTTCGTGAACAACGAGGCCGATCGACTCACGCCCCAGGCACTGGAAGGGGAGATTGCCCGCCTTGAAGCCGACGGCGTGCTCGCGAAAGGCTGGTCGCGAGATTACTTGGGCCGGCGCTTCGAAGTCGCCGCGCGATTGGCGTTGGAGTTCACTCCAGAGCAACTCCATCGAGCTGCGGTCAAATACGCGCGACCCCTGGCGCACGCCGCGGTGATGTCCGAGGCGATTGCCCGGTCATGCGCCGGACGCTCATTCGACGTCGAAGTCTCGATTGACGAGACGGACACTGTGACAAGTCCGCTCGATCACCTGTTTTGCGGGTTGGAGCTGAAGCGACGCGGCGTGCCGGTCACGAGCCTCGCCCCACGATTCATCGGCGAATTCGAGAAGGGCATCGATTACCGGGGCGACCTGGCAGCCTTCGAGGCGCAGCTTCGCGAGCACGTCGCCGTGGCGCAATTCTGCGGTCCTTACAAGATCAGTATCCACAGCGGCTCGGACAAATTTTCGATCTATCCGGCGATTGGCCGTGCTTGCGGCGATTTGCTCCACGTCAAAACGGCGGGAACCAGTTACCTCGAAGCGTTGCGCGTCGCCGCGCGGGCAGCACCCGCGCTGTTCGCCGAGATCGTCGAATTTTGCCGTGGCAGGTTCGACAGCGACCGCAAGAGTTATCATCTCTCGACGACATTGGCGCAGGTCCAGTCCTTGCCGCGCTACGCCCGTGCTCAAGACGAAGCGCTCTTCCTGGACGAGGTGGCCGGGCGGCAGTTGCTACACGTCACATTTGGTTCCGTGCTGACGGTGGGTGCCGACGCGCGGGGCCGGACATTTAAGGAAGGCCTTCTCGAAACACTGGATCGGCACGCCGCCTTGCATCTCGAATTGCTGGAGAAGCATTTCACGAAGCACCTCAGGCTGCTGCGGGTGGGCTGACGGCTGAGGGCTGAAAGCCCGTAATGTTATAGCCTGGGGTGAAGCCCCAGGTAGAGGTCCAACAACCCTCCCCGCCCTGTAAGGGCGGCACACGCGGTGGAGTCCGTCTGTCACGGCCTTCCAGGCCTCAGAGGAATTCGAGGGGCGTTGACCTGGGCCTCCGCTCGCGCTGCTCGCTCCAACCCAGGCGATCACATGACGGGCTTTCAGCCCTGGCTGTGCTCGTTCCACCTCCTCACGTCGGCGGCTACAACGTTTTCATCACCTTCGCGGCGGCGCCGAGGGTTCGGTCGATGTCGCCGACCGTGTGCGCTAACGAAATGAAACCGGCTTCGAACTGCGACGGTGCGAGGTACATCCCCTCCTGGAGCATCCCGTGGAAGAATTTCGCGAAGCGCGCGCGGTCGCTCTTCATCGCATCAGCCAGGTTGTGCACCGGTTCGCTGGTGAAGTAACCGCAAAACATTGAGCCGCAGCGGTTGAACTGCACGGGCACGCGGGTCGACTGCGCGGCGTCGCGCAGGCCCGCCTCCAGCGCCGCGCCGAGTTCCTCCAGGCGCCGATACGCGTCGCCCGCCCGCAGTTCCTCCAGGGCCGCGATTCCCGCCGCCATCGCCAGAGGATTCCCGCTCAATGTGCCCGCCTGATAAACCGGACCCAGCGGCGCAAGGCAATCCATGATGTCCGCCCGCCCGCCAAAGGCGCCTACGGGCAATCCGCCGCCGATGATCTTGCCGAAGCAGCTCAAGTCCGGCCTTGCGCCAAACCGCTCTTGAGCGCCGCCGTACGCAAGCCGGAAGCCCGTCATCACTTCGTCGAAGATGAGCAGGGCGCCCTGTTGCTGGGTGATCGCGCGCAGGAATTCCAGATAGCCTGGCTTGGGCACGTAAAGTCCGGCGTTGCCCGGCACAGGTTCGAGAATCACGCCCGCGATCTGGTTCGCGTTCGCCTCGAAGCACGCTTTCACTGCCGCAGTGTCGTTGAAGGGCAGGGTGAGCGTGTGTTTGGCGAAGTCGGCCGGGACCCCGGCGCTGTCCGGGTGACCGAAGGTCAGCGCGCCCGACCCCGCTTTGACCAGGAGCGAATCCGAGTGGCCGTGATAACAGCCTTCGAACTTGATGAGCTTATCGCGTCCCGTGAACCCGCGCGCGAGGCGAATGGCGGACATGCAGGCTTCGGTGCCGGAGTTGCACAGGCGCACTTTCTCCACGCTGGGGGCGGCTTCGCAGATCAGCTTCGCCATCGTCACCTCGGCGGGATTGGGAATGCCGAAGCTCGTTCCATGTTCCGCCGCCTGCTGCACGGCGCGGATAATCTTCGGGTGCGCGTGACCGAGAATCGCCGGGCCCCAGGTGCCGACGTAGTCGATGTACTCATTGTCATCGACATCCCACACGCGGGCACCTTTGGCCCGCTGCGCGAAAAATGGCTGACCGCCCACGGCCCGGAAAGCGCGCACAGGCGAGTTCACACCGCCGGGCATGAACTTCAACGCCTCGGCGAAGAGGGCCTCGGAGCGCGCTCGCGAAATCATGGGGGGAGGATAGCGGCGGGGGTGAATTGTTAAATCGCTAAATCGTTAAAACGTTGAATCGTTAAAACGTTGAATCGTTAAAACGTTGAATCGTTAAAACGTTGAATCGTTAAAACGTTGAATCGTTAAAACGTTGAAAAGTAATGCGTCATGGCTCGGTCCCTGACCATACGAAAACCTTTGATGGCCCAAGTTCTTCTCAGCTGTCGATTCAACGATTCAACGATTCAACGATTCAACGATTCAACGATTCAACGCCCAACCCCGCTTCCCCCTTTCCTCACACGCGTCGCCGCGCTATCTTTCGCGCAATGGTGCTCGTCATCGACAACTACGATTCGTTCACTTACAACCTCGTGCAGTACCTCGGCGAGTTGAAGGTGGACATGCAGGTCCATCGCAACGACCAACTCACGTTGGAGCAGGCGCGGGCGCTGAATCCCGAGCGCATCCTGGTGTCGCCCGGCCCCTGCACGCCGAACGAGGCCGGCTTGTCGAACGACATCATCCGCGAGTTCGGGCAGCGCATCCCGGTGTTCGGCGTATGCCTCGGGCACCAGTGCATCGGACACACCTTCGGCGCGAAGGTCGTGGTGAACTATCGCATGATGCACGGCAAAACCTCGCCGATTAAGCACAACGGCGAAGATCTCTTCGAGGGGATGCCCAATCCGTTCGCGGCGACGCGTTACCATTCGCTGGTCGTCCAGCGCGATACGTTGCCCGACTTTCTGGAAGTGACGGCCGAGTCGGACGAAGGCGAAGTGATGGCGCTCCGGCACCGGACGCTCCCAATCTGGGGCGTTCAGTTTCATCCCGAGAGCATCCTCACCGAGAGCGGCCGGACCATCATGAAGAATTTCCTGAAGTTGAAGAAGAAGTGAGGGGCGCGGCCTTCCAAGGCCGCGCGAAATTGGTGTAGCTGCGACCGTGAGGTCGCAGGACGGAATTTTCAAAGGACTCGACACCACGCCAAGCGTTTCCCGCGACCTCACGGTCGCAGCTACACATCACTGCGGCCTTGGAAGGCCCCTCTCCCGCGGGCCGACTCCGCCCTTGACTCGCTTGCGGAAACGGCGAACAAAAGCCCTATGCACCGCCTCTCCTCTGTCTTTCTCGCGTTGTCGCTTTCAGCCGTGGCCTGCTTTGCCGCCGAGCGCAAGGTCACGATTACGGTCGCGGCCGGCGATTTCGACCGGCGCAACACGCTGGTGACGTTCCCAGTGCCGGCCGACTTCCCCGAATACATGTTCGCGCAAGCGGGTGCCACTTCGCTCCCGCTCCAGATCAGCGGTACCAACGCGTCAATGTTCCTCGATTCGTTGAAGAAGGGCGCCGAGAAGACCTACGTGCTCTGGAAGCAGCCGCCGGACGGTCCTCCGTACCTGGATTTGATCCGCGCTGCGCGTGAGGACAGCAAATTGGTCTTCAGCCGGATAAATCTTTTGGAGGAAACTGCGAAGCCGCTTTTCACCTACCAGGCCGAGCCCGGCAAATTCCCTCGGGACGACATCAAGGAACTCTTCCGTCGTGGGGCCTATCTGCACCCGATTCACACTTGGAACGGACAGGTGATCACGGACGACTTCCCGCCCAACCACATCCATCACCACGGCATCTGGTGGTCGTGGACCAACACCGAGTTTGACGGCCGCAAGCCGGACTTTTGGAACATGGGCGACGGCAAGGGCCGTGTCGATTTCGTTGCGCTCGACGCGCACTGGAGCGGCAGGGTCCACGCCGGCTTCCGATCCCGCCACGATTACGTCGACCTCACCGCGCCGAAGCCCGTTGTCGCCCTTCACGAGTCATGGGAAGTGCGCGCGTTTGGGAATTTTGGCCAGGCGCCGCCCCGCTGGCAGCTCGATCTTGTTTGCGAGCAACGCTGCGCGACGACTCATCCATTGAAGCTTCCGGAAAACCGCTACGGCGGCATCGGCTTGCGCGGCAACTGGGCGTGGAACGGGGCGACGAACGTGAACTTCCTCACCTCCGACGGCGTCACCGACCGCATCAAGGGCAATACGCAGCGCGGCCGTTGGTGCGACATGTGGGGCGATCTTCACGGCTGGCCCGCCGGCATCGCGGTGCTCTGTCACCCGTCAAACTTCCGCTTTCCCCAGCCCATGCGGCTCCATCCCAGCGAGCCGTTCTTCAACTTCGCCCCGCAACAAGCCGGGGATATGGAAATCAAGCCTGGCGAAACCTATGTTTCCCGCTACCGCTTCGTCGTCCACGACGGCGAGATGACGAAGGCAGAACTGGAGCGGCTATGGAACGATTACGCGTACCCGCCTGTGGTGGTGAAGGTGAGTGTTGAGTAGTCCTGCGTAGCGGCAGACTGGCATCTGCCGCGCTTTCTTCCAATCCGCGGCGACCCCGCCGTAGGGATTGGGCGCGGCCTGAACCCGATTAACTGCGAAAAAACTCCTTTACCACCCCGACCACATACTCCACCTGCTCATCCGTCAGTTCAGGATACATCGGCAGAGGCAGGATCCGCTTCGACACCGCTTCAGCCACGGGGAAGTCGCCTTCGCGCCAGCCGTAGTCCGTGTAGAGCTTCTGCAAATGCAAGGGGCGCGGGTAATAAATGATCGTTGGCACACCACGGTCGGCGAGGAACTGTTGCAACGGGTCGCGTCGGTCCGTGAGCAAGGCGTAGACGTGGAAGATGTGGTTGTTGCCCGGAACAATTGCGGGTGGCTCAACGGGCAATCCAGCCAGGCCCATGGAATATTGCGCGGCGATGTCGGCGCGGCGGGCGTTCCAATCGTTGAGCCGGGGCAGCTTCACGCGAAGAATGGCGGCCTGGAGTTCATCGAGGCGCGAGTTGAATCCGTGCAGGTCGTGGAAATAGCGCCGTTCGATGCCGTGAACGCGCAACATGCGCAGTTTCTTCGCCAGCGCTTCGTCGTTGGTGACAATCATCCCGCCGTCGCCGTCGGCGCCGAGATTCTTGGTCGGATAAAAGCTGAAGCACCCGGCGCGGCCGAGGCCCCCGACGGGTTTGCCGCGGTATTGCGCTCCAATCGCCTGCGCGCAGTCTTCGACGATGGGAAGGCCGCGCGGTTCGGCGAGCGCCCTCAATGCGTCCATTGGCGCGGCCTGGCCGAACAAGTGAACGGGAAGGATTGCCTTCGTGCGCGGGGTGATTCGACGGGCCACGTCGCGGGCGTCGAGGATGAATGTTTTCGGGTCGATGTCCGCGAACAGGATGCGCGCACCCATTTGGTGAATCGACTCCGCGGGGGCAATGTAGGTGAAGGGCGTGGTGATGACTTCGTCCCCCGGCGCAATCTCCAGCGCCCGGAGCGCGAGCGTGAGCGCGTCCGAGCCGGAATTGACTCCGATGCCGAATTGCGCGCCGCAGTAAGCCGCGATTTCCGATTCAAACGCGGTGACGTTCGGCCCAAGAATGTAATGTCCGCCGGCCAGGACTTTTTCGACCGAGGAAAGGATTTCGTCCTTCAGCGTTGCGTGCTGCGCCGCGAGGTTCAGGAATGGGACTTGCACGCTGGTTAGGAAGTAGCTGCGACCGTGAGGTCGCGGGACGGGGACTCGGAAGGTTGGGCAGCAGTTTCATTCTCGTTGCCGCTTGCAAGTCCAGCCTGCGACCTCACGGTCGCAGCTACAGTAATCGCCGGCCGCCGCCAAGGACTTCGCAAATCTCCTTCGGTCATCACATTATTTCCGCGGCTGCATCGCCGCCCTGGCTTCGGGCATCCACTTTTTCAAATTCGCTATGCGTTCGGCGGAGGGCGGATGCGTGCTCAGAAACTTCGGCGGAGCGCCGCCTGCCTGGTCGCCGTAAGCCTTGAACCGTTCCCAGAATGCGACGGCGGCCTCGGGATCGTAACCGGCCTGCGCCATGTAGATGAGCCCGCGATGATCGGCTTCGGCTTCCTGGTTGCGGCTGTGCGGCAGCAGCACCGCGGTGTCCGCGCCGAACCCGTAAAGTTGCCCGACCGCGGCCGTCCACCGGGGATCCTTCGCATCGACGTAGGCGCCAAGCCCCTGCCCGATGACCTGCTTTGTCAGGCCCTGGCTCATGCGCTCGCGTCCGTGCTGAAGCGTGGCGTGGGCGACTTCGTGCCCGAGCACCGCGGCGAGCCCGGCATCGTCCTTCGTGAGCGGGAGGATGCCGGTGTAAACGCCAATCTTTCCGCCGGGCAAACAAAACGCATTGGCCTCCTTGCTATCGAACACGACGAATTCCCATTGCGCGTTCGGAAGGTTGACGACGGAACGGATGCGCTCCCCGACCCGTCGCACCATCGCGTTGGCCGCAGGGTCGCGGCTGATGGGCTGCTGCTGCTTCATCTGTTCGAAGCTGCTGATCCCGAGTTCGGTCATCTGGCTCTCGGGCACGATCAAGAGCTGTCGGCGCCCGGTCTCGGGATTGGTGATGCAACCGGCGAGCCAACAGGAAAGGAAAACCGGCAAGATGATCCGGGCGAGAAGGCGAGTTGTTAGCTGCTTCATGAGGCGATAAAATCATGGCTGGAGAATGGCGACAACTTTGAACTTTGAACCTTGAACTTTGAACTTCAGCGGCATCGCCCATTCGGCCAAGCTGCGTCCAAACAGCGAAAAACATGAGCACCTTGGCCGGCAAATCGCTCGTCGTCATTGGCGGCACCAGTGGATTGGGGCTTTCCGCTGCAAAGGCATTTGCGGCTGCGGGCGCCAGGGTCGTCGTCGTCGGGCGCGACCAGGAAAAGGTCGCTGCGGCCGAGGAGGAGCTTGCCGGCAAGGGCATTGGCTTCGCCGCCGACGCCACGGATCCGAAGGCGGCTCTTGCGGCAATCCAGATTGCCGCCGGTAATTTCGGCGGGTTCCACGGGCTTTACCACGTCGCGGGCGGGAGTGGCCGCCGGCAGGGCGATGGGCCGTTGCACGAACTCACTGACGAAGGGTGGGACTTCACCCTGGAAGAAAACCTCACCTCGCTCTTCTATTCGAACCGGGCGGCGGCGCAACAATTCCTCAAGCAGAAGAGCGGCGGTTCGGTGCTGAACATGAGTTCGGTGCTTGGCTTCTCGCCTTCGCCGCATTACTTCCCCACGCATGCCTATGCGGCGGCCAAGGCAGCGGTGATCGGCTTTACGAAATCGATCGCGGCCTGCTACGCCCCGGCCGGCATCCGCTTCAACGTGCTGGCGCCCGCGCTCGTGGCTACGCCGATGTCGCAGCGGGCGCAGGGCGACGAGGAGATTCTCTCGTTCGTTGCGACCAAGCAGCCTCTCGACGGCGGGCGCATCGGGCAACCCTCGGACCTCGATGCCGCGGCCGTCTACTTCATGAGCGACGGCTCGAAGTTCGTCACGGGCCAGGTGCTCGCAGTGGACGGCGGCTGGAGCGTGAGTGAAGGCCAGGTGCCAGCAGGCGGTTCGCCGGCGCGACCAGCGGCCCGGACGGAATCGGGCGGACTCTTCCGCGCACTAGGCAGGCTGTTGGGAAAGTTCACCGGCGGGAAAGAATAGTCAGCATGATTGCCCAGCCGAAGGAAGAGGTTCGCAGGGCCGCAGCCCGTCCCGCGGCTCTGATCCAATGAGCTGCGCCCTCGGCATCGACCTCGGAGGCTCCAGCATCAAGGCTGTGGTTGTGACGCCGGATGGCCGCATGCTTGCGCAGCGGCAGGTCGAGTTCGATCCCGACTTGGACCGGGATTGGGCGAAGCAAATTCGCATGCTCGTCGGGGAGTTCAAATCCAGCCAGGGCGAGCCGACAGCAGGAATCGGCGTTTCTGCGCCGGGACTGGCGGCGATGGATGAACGTTCGATCGCCGTCATGCCTGGCCGACTGTCCGGCCTGGAAGGGCTGGATTGGACGACGTTCCTCGATTCGCCGAAGCCCGTTCGCGTATTGAACGACGCACACGCCGCGTTGCTGGGCGAGGCGTGGCTCGGCGCGGCGCGGGGGTTTCGCAATGTCATCCTCCTCACGCTCGGTACGGGCGTTGGCGGCGCAATCATCGCCGATGGGAAACTGCTTCGCGGCGCGTTCGGCAAAGCCGGGCATCTGGGGCATTCGTGTCTCAACCCGCAGGGGCCGCCGGACGTTTGCGGCATGCCTGGCAGTCTCGAAGTGGCCATTGGCAACTGGAACGTTCGCGAACGGAGCGGCGGGCGCTTCGAGACGACTCACGGGTTGGTTGCCGCGCATCTCGCTGGCGACGCCGACGCGACACGCGTCTGGCTGGAGTCGGTTCGCGCCCTGGCGTGCGCGATTGGCTCCTTCGCCAACATTCTTGATCCTGAAGCCGTCATCATCGGAGGCGGCATCGCGCGTTCGGGCGCGGCGCTGTTCGAACCGCTGCAACGCTACGTCGATGAAGTGGAATGGCGTCCGGGCGGCGGCCGCGTGAAGCTGCTCCCCGCCGCACTGGGCGAACTGGCTGGAGCGTACGGCGCGGCGTTCAACGCGCTTCGCGGCGAAGCCGCGGTTTAACTGGTTGCCAAAAGTCATTTCCGATTGGTGGGGCTGCGTTGCGGCGCAGCCTCGCACGACCGGCAGGTCGTGCGCCACCAATTGGAAATGACTTTTGGCAAACTCCATAGACTGCCCTAATCTGCGTTAATTCTTATGGGTTGGGAGCGTACGCCGGTCCTGCGTCCCGGAGGGACAGAATGACAATAGCCCTGCGTTTCAACGCTGGGTACGCGGCGACAGATCCTCAAGTCCCGGAGGGACGGCCGAAAGGTCCTGCGATAGGTTCGCCGTTCGGTTCAGCCGTCCCTACGGGACTTGCATCATGCTTAGCCTCCCAGCGTTGAAACGCTGGGCTGTTATCAGATGTCCCTCCGGGACAGGAGCGGACCGCCTTGAGACTGCGTCACGGTGGCGGATTCGTGTCCATTCGTGGTTTTCCATCCGAGGCTTTCCCGTTAGACTGCTCGCGCGATGAGCCCGAGTGCCGACTATCTCCATCACTGCCGCGAACTCCTTGCTACGGTCGAACGGCAGCAACCCGCCATGGAGCAGGCGGCAGACTGGTTTGCCGAGACGATCCTGGCCGGGCGCATGGTGCACTTGTTCGGCTCGGGACACAGCCGCATCCTCGTCGAGGAAATGTGGCCGCGTTACGGGTCGTTCCCTGGCTTCAATCCCATCGTCGAACTCTCGTTGAGTTTTCACAACCTCGTGGTCGGGCCGAATGGCCAGCGGCAGGCGATGTTTCTCGAAAACGTCCCCGGGTTGGCCGAGCGCATTCTGCGAAATTTCGATCTCTCGAAGCAGGACTCGGCGCTCGTCGCTTCGTCGAGCGGTTGCAACGTGGTGCCCGTGGAAATCGCCGAGGGCTTTCGCGCGCGTGGCATTCGGGTCGTCGCGATCGTCAGCCGGCGCCATTCCGAAGCGACCCGCAGCCAGCGCGCGGATGGAAAAAAACTCCAGGACTTTGCCGACCTCGTGCTGGACACGGGTGCGCCGCCCGGCGACGCGATGGTGAAGCTGGACGGACTCGACACTCCGGTGGCGCCCGGTTCGACCATCGGCGGCTGCCTATTGGTGAACGCGATCAAGGCCGAGGTGGCCGCTCGCCTCACCCGGGCAGGCCACCCGCCAAAGGTGCTGACCGCCGGCGCCCTCGTTGGCGCGAAACGGGCCGCGGAACTTTTCGAGGCTGCTTATGATGAGCACGCGCGCCGGCTCGCGAAGCTTTACGCGAAGCTGGGAGAAAGTTGATCGCGTGCGAATTTGGACGCTGCATCCACGCTACCTGGACGCCCGGGGCCTCCTTGCGCTCTGGCGTGAAACGTTGCTCGCACAAAAAGTCCTGCGCGGTCGCACGCGCGGCTACCGGCATCATCCGCAACTGGCGCGCTTCAAGGCGCAACCCGATCCCGTGGCCGCCGTCGCGACGTATCTGAGCGCCGTCGCCGCTGAGGCGCGGGGGCGCGGTTACCAGTTCGCGTCGAGCAAGATCGCAGCCCACTCCACGACCGCATTGGTCGCGGCCACGCGCGGGCAGCTTCGCTACGAATGGGCGCACTTGAAACGCAAGCTCAGGCAGCGGGACCCGGCCCGGTACCGCGCTGTGCGTTCGCTCAAAATGCCCAGGCCGCATCCGCTGTTCCGGATCGTGCCGGGCGGCGTCGAACCCTGGGAGGTCATTTCATGAAAGAACAACCCCTTCGTACCACGGTCATCGGCAGCTACCCTTTCCCCAGTTGGCTGGAGTTCGCTTCGGCGCACCTCGACCAGTTCGGGGAAGCGGACCGGGCGGAGTTGATTGATGACGCCGTCGCAAACGCCATCCGCGATCAACTCGAAGCCGGCCTTGATGTCATTACCGACGGCGAGCAGACGCGGCTCGATTTCAATCTCAGTTTCTATGGGTTCCTCGAAGGCATCGAGATGGAAGCGGCTTCCCCGCGCCGTTTCGGGCCCCCGGCGCACGACCAGCGGGGCAAGCACAAAGTCAGCGGTGAACTGCGCGCCTCGCGCGGCCTCGGCACGGTCGACGACTTCGCGCGCCTCCAACGCCTCGCACAATCGGCAACCGGCAATCGGCCATCGGCGATTACGCTCAAGGCCAGTGTTCCTGGCCCCTACACACTCAGCGGACGACTCCTGCCCAACGAGCGGTATAAGGATCGCTGGGCGCTCACGGAAGCGTTGCTCCCCATCGTGCGCGCGGAGCTCGAAGGCCTGGTGAAAGCCGGCTGCCGCGAGATCACCGTCGATGAGCCTTCGATGAGTTGTTACGCGCACCGCGAAGATCCGAAGCGCTTCGCAGACATCTTCAACCGCACGGTCGAGCCGATCGTCGGCAAATGCCGGCTTTCGACGCACCTCTGCTTCGGCAATTACAAGGCGCGCGCGGTGGGGCCGCGCCATTACGCGCCGATGTTCCCCGCGTTCCTGGAGCTGAAGCTCGACGAGATTCACGTCGAGATGGCGAGCCGCGAGTTTGCCGAGTTGGAACTCATCGGCGCGATCGCCAGGCGCCACGACGTGGCCGTCGGCATCATCGACGTGAAGAGCTATTACATCGAAACGCCCGAGGACGTCGCGAGCCGCGTCCGCGCCTGCCTCAAACATGCGCCAGCCGAGCGGCTTTCGTTCGCGCCGGACTGCGGCTTGAGCCAGACGGCGCGTTGGGCGGCGAGGCAGAAATTGAAGAACCTGACCGTGGGCGTCGGGATCGTCCGCAAGGAACTTGGCCTCGGAAGATAGACGGAGGTGACCCTTTTCACCTGCGGCGCTCAGGGCGCGACTGCGGGCGTGTTCGCGCTGGGCGTCGAGGCAATCGGAACCGTGACGACATTGTGCTGTGAAAGACTCCGTTGAGCGCGAGCCTTCGGTCGGCTGCCGAGCTCCCTTACCGCACCGACAAGCAACGCCCCACCAAATACTGCGAGCAGCAAGGCTTTCGCCTTTCGCGTAGTTTTCATTCCGATTCTCAATGCTCTTTCAGTGATTTGATGGTTTTTAGAATGTCCAGAGCCAGCGTGACTGGACCATACGCCTTGGAAGCAGGCGGTTCAAACAGAGAGGGAGCCGGCGTGTGGAGTTTCACGCCCTTGAGCAGCATGATATTTGTAGTGTTGCGCTCGGTCCATTCAATCCTGACTGGAAATCCGCTTAGGTCGCTGGCGGTCCAGACGAGGTACTGCTGTCCTATTCCTTCCCGACCGGTGATCGTGAGCTTGTTCATGACACAACGATGCCCGTCGATGGTTTGCTCCTCGGCTTTCGAGTCGTTTGTGGCGATTAATGTTCGGGCAAAACCGAAGTCCTTTAGGCGTTCCTCGAAATACCCATCGAAATACCCATTCGCGGGCGTGCCAGGATAGCGATAGGTCCGCCAGACGGCCTGCCTGTCGGGACGCCAAACCAAGATAACGGTGAGATTGGTTAGTGAACCGATCGCGTCCGGTTTAGCCACCTGCTCGCCTGCGAAAGGTAGCATGGAGGGTAAGTTTGTTATCGCATTGCCCATCGCTTTGCCCAAGTCGATCTGTAACCGCCAATTGGTGTCTGAGCGGGCAATCGTCCCAGATATCGTGAGCACTGGAGTGGATGACGTTGACGTTGACTGCACCTCGTATGCGGAGGAAAACGCGGGATAGTCCGCGAAAAGTATGGCGGCGTTACCAAAGGGCTGTGATGGAAGGTCCCTTCCGGAAGCACCAAGAAAACCTTGGGAACAGCTGTGCGCCAAACTGAACGAGAGGGCAACGAGAACAAGAACTTGTTTCGTTAGTGTCATATGGCCTACGACAAGTATTCGGCTTCAGCTTTGAGGCGCAATTTCTTTCACCACTATCACCGTGGAGATTGCATGGTTGTTTGTCCAGAGCCTTTTCGAGGAAATCCAGCCTCAAACACGCGCCAGCCGACCGGCTGTCGTTCACGCCGGACTGCGGCTTGAGCCAGACGGCGCGCTGGGCGGCAAAGCAGAAATTGAAGAACATGGTCGCTGGCGTCGATCTCGTACGCAAGGAACTCGGCCTCTCGAAATAGGCCGCATCTCGATCTCCACACAGAAATATCTCATGGCACTCGGCGCAGTCGATAGATCCGTTGGGGGGCTGTTGGTTGTGGTGTCGAAAACGGCGACAGGAGCGTAATTGGTAAAGACAAAGCTGTCCAAAGCTCGCCAGTTGGTGAGCGAGAGCGAGTCCGTAAATTGTATTTCGCAGCGGTTTGTTTCAAGCGGCCGACCTGAGGAGTATCTACAGTTGATTCGCACCTGATCATTGGTTCGGGCAATCCCTATGGAGACGCGCTCGAAAAGCTGCCCCTGGACTTTAGGGAGAAGCATTCCCACCGCAACGAGCATCGACATGAACAATATTACGCGTGGCGTTTTCATAAAAATTGAAGTTTGCTTCCGCAGCTAATGGGTTCGGCCATGCGCGCAGGGCGCGTGCGTCTGCCGAAGCCGGACCTCGGGAGGCAGCGGCTGCCAGTACTTCTATTGGGATGTCCATCCATGCCAGATTTTACGGCGTCCCCACACCCACGCGGTAAAATCGCGCCGGGCCCGTGTTCGTGTCGGTGAGCGATTGCGCACCGCCAGTGCCGGGGATATTCGACTGGCCGGGCACGGAGACCAGTGTGTTGCTACCAGCCACGTTCGTGCTGGCCATCAGCGTGTAATGCCGATTCGTGGAACTGAGGAAATGAACCGTCGTCAAAGAGCCTGTCGAGATCCCGGTCAGCCGAAAATAGGAGAGGGCATTCGTCGGGTTCGTGTCCGCCATCCATTCCTCGAAGGTGCTCTGCGGATCCTCGTCGGGATTGCCGCTGGCCACATTTGGATCGAGCGGGTTGAAACCATACTGCCGGCACCAGCCGTCGGGGATGCCGTCGCCATTCGAGTCGGCCGTGGCCAGAAGAAACTCATACGCGCCGACGTCGTAGGCCCCGGAGCCATTGCCGTTCCCATCGAGCGGGCGCGCCATGCCGTCGAAATCATTTGAGACGATCACGCTCAGGTTCGTGACAAATGCCCCGACGTTCGTCCCCACATCGATGCAAGGCGACCCCGCGAGCAGACGCAAATTGAGGCTGGCCACGTTCGTATTCACACACTTCGGGTCGAGGTTGAAATTGCCCGCTCCCCAGACCAGCGTCGAATTGGCGGAGATCGACAAATTGGCCTGGCCTCCTCGCACGTCGCTGTAGGCAATCTTCGCGTAAGAGTGGCCGTTGGTGCTGTCGGTGAGTTCGAGCGGGGTGGCGCAATTCCAGATGATGCAGTTGAGAATGGTCGCCTTGCCGCTGCCGCGGAACAAGCAGTAGGGCGGACCGGCGCGGTCAAAGTGATCGAAGAACCGGACGCCGCGCGCCGAGTTGATAATCGTGTTGTTCGCGATGAGCGCGTCGCACTGGTTCTGCACGGAGATGCCGGCGCTGGAGCAATTGTAGATGATGTTGTTGAAGACAATGGGCGCGCATTTATCGCGCAACACAATGCCGTGGTCGTCGCTGCCGTTGACGACGTTGCCATAGATGATGGCCGAACAGCGGGTGGGGTTAATCTTGTCTTCGTGTCCGGGAAGGAACGTGTTGAATCGGATGACCGGCGGGACTGTGCTTTCGCCGTACAGGTCCACGTCGTCGTTGTCGCCGTGTTTGTCGGCGAACGTGCAATACTCGACGAGCACGTAGGAGAACCGCGTGTGAACGCCCTGGCCGATGGATATGAACCGGCTGTTCCAGACGTGCGCAGAGGCCTCACCGGGAAACTGGATATCGTCGGCGATGATGGCGATGGCGTCGCCTTCCCTGGCGCCCGTGTTGAAGGGCAGGTTTTGAAACGTGCAACCCTCGATGTCGAGGTGCGTGGCGAGGGCAACGACCGCTTCGTGATAGTTGCGAGGCAGCGGCGGAGTGTTCGTGTTGCAGTCGTTGTCGTAATAATCCTGGTGGTCGCCCGTGCTGTTGGCGAACTCGATCACGCAATACCCCAGCCGGCTGGGCTGCGCGCGCACGAAGAAAAGCCGGCCCCAGTTGGTGGTCGTTGTCGCGCGGGTGAAGGTGATGGGCTGGTTGCTCGTGCCGTTGGCCAGCAATTGGCCTTCCACGCGCAGGACGGCCGCGGTGTTCATCAGAATTCGCGCGCCGGGCTCGATGGTCACGACCGCGTTGGAGCGGATGGTCACCGTGCCGGAAAGGAGGTTCGTGCCGATCCACGTGGCGCTGTTGGTGACGTTACCGGAGATGAAATTGGTCTGTCCTCTGGCGCCGGAGGAGGCCAGTGCAAGGAAACACAACGCTGCCAGAGTGCGGGAGTTCATCGCCAGTATCGTCGGCCCAAATGCGTGAGATGGCAAGCCGGGGATCGGGTGCTCGCGTCCCTACGAAGATTGGAACCGGTACGGAGCGCCGTGAACCGCAGATGAACGCAAATGAACGCAGATATGACCAACGCTTTCTCAGGGAGCACGTCTGCGATGGTCGGCGTTCCTCCGTCCCGAGAACCACCAATAGCTGAAGCGCTCCATGAACCACGAGGTCAACATGAACATCTGCGATTATCCGCGTTGATCTGCGGTTGTATGAGTCGTCTCTTTCGCGGTTAAATCATTTGCGCTGCCTGCGAGAACTCGCAAACTCGGTCGCAAGAATTCACATGGCTGATCTCAAGCACGTGACCATCCACTCCGACGGCGGCTGCGAAGGCAACCCCGGCCCCGGCGGCTGGGCGGCCCTGCTCGAATTCGGCCGCGCGCGCAAGGAAATCAGCGGCGGCGAGTTGGCCACGACCAACAATCGAATGGAACTCCGCGCCGCCATCGAAGCCCTCGCCTCTCTCAAGGAGCCTTGCTCGGTGGACTTCTACACCGATTCCGAATACGTGCGCGAAGGCATTACCTCGTGGATCGCCGGATGGAAGGCCCGCCGCTGGCGCACCGCCGAGCGCAAGCCCGTCAAAAACGCCGACCTCTGGCGGCATCTCGATGAGCTCGCCTCCGGGCACAAAGTCAACTGGCATTGGCTCCGTGGCCACGCCGGTCATCCCGGCAACGAACGTTGCGACCAGCTCGCCGCCGAAGAAATCCGTAAGATCCTTGCGCGCCACAAGCCGGAGGAACTTGCGGCTGCCCTGGCCGCCTTTCGCGAGCAGCAGAGCGCCTTGCCCAACCAGCCCGAACTGCTGCCCCTCCGCCCAGGCGGCCAATGACCAAGTGCAGCGTATGAGAATCTGCACCATCGGCTTCACTCACAAAAACGCCGAAGAGTTCTTCACGCGGCTCCAGCAGTCCGGCGTCAAGCGCGTGGTGGACGTGCGCTTGAACAACGTTTCGCAACTCGCCGGCTTCAGCAAACGAGATGACCTGAAATACTTCCTGAAGAAGCTCGCCGGAATCGACTACGTTCACCTCCCGATTCTCGCTCCCACGCAGGAGATCTTCGAGGCGTTTAAGAAGCAGAAGGGCGATTGGGAGGTTTTCGAGCAGAAGTTTGTCCGCCTTATCAAGACCCGTCGTATTGAGAAAGAAGTGCCGCGGGAAATCATCGACGAAGGCTGCCTTCTCTGCAGCGAGGACAAGCCGCACCACTGTCACCGCCGGCTAGTGGCGGAATACTTGCGAAAGAAGTGGGGCGGGTTGCAGATCGAGCATCTGTAAGGCGGTAACCGCCCTTCTGTTGGAGCGGTTTTGTTTACATTCCATTTACAACTTCCCGCTGGATGAGGTGTTCCCACTGGCGCACTGTAATTGCATGAAACTTTTCGCCCAAATCGCGTCCGTGATTGGCGCGTTGTCGTTGCTCGTCGGCTTCGTCGTGTACTCGCAACAGAGAGTGGGTCAGCCCGAAGGCTCCATTACAATTGCGCCGACCAGGGCAAGCACGAATGCGGCGACGAGCGTCGCGCCTGACCCCGCCGTGGCGCCGGCGCCCAAGGCCCTCATTCCCTTGGTGCCTCGTGCGGAACCGAAGCCAGTCCCACTGCACCGCAACGTCTAAAGTCGTCTCGCAATTGGTGGGGCGCGTCGCTCCGCGCGCGCCGAAGCTTCACAATTCAGGCGAAGGGAAGCTACTTCCAGTCCGTACAATGGCGTGCGCGGAGCGACGCGCCCTAACTATCTGTGCACGCCCCGGACGGATTCAGGCTCTACTTTTTCGGTGAGTACCACTTTCGCTCCCCTGCGTAATCCAGCAGCGTTTCCATCATGGGGCCGCGGCCGGAGTGGTCCTGGTCGTGGAAGCATTGGCAGGCGGCGATGACGCGCCCGGCGCCGTGCTTGTATTCGACGAACGTCGGTTTGCTCATGTCGGGCTTGTCGTCGGTGGTTTCGGTCACCAGCACGAGCGCGTCCTTGGGAACGCCATCGAGATAGCCGTGGCTGGCGGCGTTGGCGCGAATGAGTTGGCCGCCCATCGGTGTGAGGATCGGATGGTCGGGCACAAGGATCGAGTTCGTCAGGGAACCGTGCCGGACCATGCTGACGCCACGGGGCAGGGTGATGCCTTCGCGTTCGGCGCCATTCAACTCAAGGACCAAAGTGCCGCCGTTGGTCACGTAGCGCTCGAACCGGTCCGCGTTGGCCGCGTATTGTTGATAAAAGTCGGTGCTCCACTGCGCCCCCGGAATGACTACGAATCTGTAGGGCGCGAGATCCGTATCGCCCATCTCGGCTGACGTCTTCACATCGAAAGGGGTGCGCATTTCCGTCAGCGCGTCCTCGAAATCGGGACTGCGGTTCCAGGACGGAATGTTGCGAAAAACCAGTGCCTTCCCGGCCGTCGCCGCCACTTTCTTCGAGCCCGCCGTTGTGCTGCGCGGAGGAGCGGCCTTGTTCTGCAGCGACTGTTGAACGACCAGGGCGGTCCCGCCGCCGAGGAGCAGCACCAGCGCTGTGATTGCGAATGCGTTCGATTTGGTTTGTGCCATGAGTGCTAATGTTGTTTTCACAAGAGGTAGTGTTGAGGCTGTGGTTTGATTCAAGAGAGCCGAGGCTGCGACCGTGGAGGCCAAACCGGCCGGCGCAGCGGGAGCCGACTGCGCGGTCAGAACGCCGAGCAGAGCCGCCGTCGGCACGGCCACGCCGCGTTTGCGGAAGATGAGGCGCAGCTTTTCCACCGCGCGGGACAGGCGCATTTTCGCAGCGCTCTCGCTGGTGCCGAGGGTGCGGCCGACGTCCTCCATGCTTTTGCTTTCAAAGTAACGCAGGAGAATCGCCGCGCGATCGCGCTCGGGGAGTTCCTCCAAGGCGTCGGTCAGCAGCGGAGTGATTGGGTCCTGTTCGGAGTCGGCAGGGGACGGAGGTTCCATTTGAGCGGCCTTTTGTTCCCAATGTTCACGGCGGGTTTCGGCGCGTTTGACGTTCGCAGCGGCAAAGCGTGTCGCCCGAAAAAGCCAGCCGGCCAGAATTGTGTTTTGCGGTATCGAAGCGGCCTTCTGGGCCAGCACGATGAAGACGGCCTGCGTGACGTCTTCGGCGAGTTGCGCATTGGCCACCTGCCGCAGCGCCACGGCGTGGACCATGTTCACGTGCCGCTCCACGAGCGTGCGGAACGCCTGTTCGGAATGGTCGCGCGCATATTCGCGCAACAGGGCCATGTCGTCTGCCTGCATCACCGGCTTTCTGGATAAACAGCCGGTCAACGCAGAAAGTAACAAGGAAAATGGAGCGGAGCTTCTTTCCTGCCTCATACGCTATACCTCCCGAAGGACTCGTCCGATTGACGCGCGCCACCGTGACAGCTGTCCAAGAATTGTAGCGGCGCTCTATGAGCGCCGAACAAAGGTGCACATGCTGGCCCGATTTCAGCGGTCACAGACCGCCGCTACAATCGCAAGGCTCAACTTCCCGGGGCAGTTGGGCAGCAACGAAGTAGCGCAGAGTTTCACTCTGCGCTACTGCGCTGGCGACGGACGCCAGCGATCACGGCGCACCCGCCAGTTCCTTGAGCAACTTCACCGCTTCATCGGCGACGCGTTCGCCTGTGCCGGGCTCGGCGTAACTGTGAAGGCCGGTCCAGGTCTGGTAGCCGCCGAGGCGGTGGCCTTCGCGGTCCGGCAGGTAGCCAATCCAGTCGTTGGCCAGTTCGGCCACGAACGTGTTCGGAAACGGCGAACGGCGTTTGATATCCACGCCGAGCGAAGTGAAATACTCCGCGGGCACGCCGACGATTGCCACGTCCCCGATGACCATCGCCTGCACCCAAGTCGTGCGTTCCTCGCCCTGGTGCGGCTTCAACTCGCGGCGCGCCGTGGCGAAGATCTCGCGGATGCGCGCGTCGCCGCCTTTGGCGTATGCGGTGGTGTAACGCTCGACCTTCGCGTCTTCCTCGGTTTCGTCGAACGTGCGGACCCGATAGGTGAACGGCCGTTTGATCGCCGCGATGCGGCCGACGGGGCGGCGTGCTGCTTGCGTGCGGGCGTCGAGCACCGCGCGCTTGAGCCGTTCGATGGCGACAGGCACCGGCACGCCGCGGATGTTGTGGGTCGAACCGGAAGCCCCTTCGATGAAGTTCACCACGCCTCCCAACTCGCGCTCGAGGTCCTGCGCGGCCAGTCCATAGAAGCCCGGCGAACGTACGTCCCGCCCGCTGCGCGTGCCGATGGTGTGCGTCGAATGGTTGAAGACGAGCGCCCTGGTCCGGCCATCGGGCGCGCGGAAGTCGAGCACGGGCAACTGCGGATCGAACGGCCCGGTCGGTTGCGCTTTCAGGCCCGCCTCGGCCGCCGGGTTAAACCACGAAACGTTGGCATTGGCCAGGAGCAGCCGGCTGTTGGCGCCTACGGTTTGTTCTTCGCCCAGCCTGAAGAAGAACGCCGCGTCTTCGAGCCGCGCGTTGGCGTCCTGGACGGACTTCACAATGCCGCGCCGCACTTCCTCAGCGAACTTCTCCGACCAACCGAACGCGTGGGCGGGCGCAGTGCCGGGCGCGTGATGCGTGTGCGTGGCGTTGACGAGCACGTGCGACGCCGGGATGCGAGTGGTGCGCTCGATCTCCGCGACCGCGGCGTCCACCATGGCGCGGGTGACCCAAAGCACGTCGCAGGCGACGAGCGCCACTTTGCTCCCACCCGGCTTTTCAACAACGACGGCCACGGCGCGCAATTCGCCCTCCTGTTCCTTGGTGTAGCGATTCTCCAAATACCCGGCCAGAGGCATGGTTTCGTCAGATTGGAGATTCACGGCTGCGGCGCCCACGCGCAAGTCAGGCGCCGTCGTCGCCGCAAGCTCAGTGCGTGCAACGCCCGTGCGCAGGAACTGAATCAGGTCGGCCATCTCCTGCTGGCTCAAGCCCGCTTCGAGGCCTTCGGGCATCAGCGAGACGTTCGCGCCCTGGAGCGCGGCGATGTCCTTGCGGCCAATTACGCGGGTCGCGCCAGCCACGAGTTTGAGCGTAATACTGTTGCCGGTTTCGGCGGCGATGAGGCCGTAGAACTCTGTGCCGTCGGCGAGGCGGCAGTGGTAGGCGTGGAAACCGGGCTGCACGTCGGCGCTGGGATCGACGATGTTCGCCAGAAGTTTCTCGGGCGGATGCTCCGCGACGGAACGCAAATCCGGCCCGACTTCATTGCCTGACTCCCCGCGCTTGTGGCAGACGATGCACAGCTTGCTGAAGACCGCTTCGCCGCGCGCCGCGTCACCGGCGAGTTTGAGCGCGGGCTGGAATTGCTCGATGACCTTGGCGCGGCTCGAATTCGTGGCGGTATTGTACAACTTGCCGGCCAGCTCGCGAACTCGCGCCGACGGATTCCGCAGCAACCGGCTTCGATGCGTGGCATTCAGTGCGAGCGGGGTGCTCGTTTGCGAGTGTTCGAGCATTGCGAACGTCCACGACTCCCGGGAGAACAGCGCGTCGAGAGCAGCGGCGCGTGAGTCCGGTGAAAACGAAGCCCAGCCGGTAAGCAGCGTCGTAGGCACGGATGCGTCGGCAGTCAGTGCCAGGGCGTTAATGGCGGCGCGTTGGAGCTCACCGGCCACGCGGGGGGCCAGCCAATCGGAAAGGAGCGCAAGCGCCTCGGTGCGGCGCGACGGATCGCGGGCCAGCAGTCGGGCTGCTGTCGCGCGGGTCGCAAGCGGCTGGGATTCGTCGGAAGCGTAGCGTTTGGCGGCGGCGAAAAGGCCTCCGGCGGAAGCAAGCACCTTCGCGAGCGCATCGTTGCCACTGGCGAGCGTGCTGAGTGTGGTCTTTCTCCGGGCCAGTGTGTCGAGGAATTGGCTGAAGGCGGTCAATTGCGCAGCGGCGAACTGGCCGTCCTTGGACGCAAGGCTGGGAGCCAGCAACGCGGCCAGCGCGTCGCGCTCGTCCGTTCCGAGCGCGAGATTTGCCAGCGGCTCCGAGAGCGTGGCGAGGGCTGGGCCGCCCGCCCGCACCGCGGCGTCCACGAGGGCGCGCGCATGAGGGACGGCGGAACTCATCGCGGCAGCAACCATGAACGGGTCGGCGTGATGCGCGACGGCCAGCCGGCCGAGTGCCTCGCCGGCAGAATCCGTTTTCCATTCGCCGAGCGAGCAGGCGAGTTGGAGCCGCACCTTGGCATCGGGGTCGTCCACCAGCTTCGTGGAGGCGGCGATGACTTCGGGCGCGGGGTGGCGTTCGGCGAGCCGGAGGGAGTTCTCGCGCACTCCGGGGTGAGCGTCGCCGAGCGCGCGGACAACGGCCTGCCCAGTGAGCGCGCCGAGACTGTCAAGCGCACACAGGGCGTGAAGGCGCGCGAGCGGGTTTGGGCTTTCGGCAGCAAGCCTGGCCAGCGGGGCGGAGGCTGCTTTGTCGTCGCGCCAGAGGAGCATCATGTGCGCCTTGTCTCGTTGCCATTCATTCGGGGAGTCGAGCGCAGCGACGAGTTCGGGTGTGCTGAGTTTGTCGAGGCGCGCTAGCTTTGCCACCGGCGCGCCAGTTGGAAAGACGCGGTAGATGCGGCCCTTGTCGTCGCCCAGCCGGTAGTGCGGGAGCAACTCGGCCTTTCCGGCTGCGGGAAGCCATTCGGGGTGTTCGATCATGTAGCGATACATGTCCACGACCCACAGCGCGCCGTCCGGTCCGGTGCGCGTCATCACCGGGCGGCACCAGCGATCCTCGCTCGAGAAGAACTCGCTGGTCTCCTCGCCCGGCGCTCGGCGCGCGGCGAAGCTCACGCCGTCGTGGGTGATGACATTGTGCTGGACGAGATTGTGGAACGGTTCGCAGGTGAACGCATGCATCTCGTTCTGTGAACCGGGCGAGCTTTTTCCGAAAAGCAACTCGTCGCGATAAATCATGCCGCTGCACGCGGAGGTAAAATGGCCCGCATTGTCGAAGGAGTGATAGCGCTTCTCCGGCGTGCTGACGGGCCAGACCCTTGGGTTCAGCGGTACGACAACCTGGCGCGCCGGATCCGGCGCGGCCACGTGCGGGTTGCGGCGCAGGTAAGGGTCGGCCAAAACATAATGCCAAAGTGGCCGCGAATTCTGCGTGCCGAACCAGTGACCCCAGTCGTCGCGGTTGCGCCCGAACTGGGACGGCCCGCTCTGCGGCTCCAATTCGCCGGTGTCGGGCCGGAAACGGAAGTCGCGCGCGCCCACGGGCACTTCCGCGCCGGCGCGGACCGAGCGCAGTTTGTTGCCGACCCCGTGATTGCCGTGATGGCCGCCAGCGGCGCAATAGACCCAGCCGTCCAGGCCCCAGCGCAGGCCGTTGGCGCGCAGTTGCTGGTTGCCTTCGAGCAGGCCGCTGATGAGGATTTCCCGCGAATCCGCCACCCCGTCGCCGTCGGTGTCGCGAAGGTAGAGCAGTTCGGGAGCGGCAGTGACCAGCACGCCATCGCGCCAGGTCAGCAAGCCGGTTGGGAAACTGAGGCCGTCGGCGAACAACGTTTGCTTGTCATAGCGCCCATCGCCGTCGGTGTCTTCGAGCACGCGGACGCGTCCGCCGGGTTTGCCCTTGCCATCCATGCCGAGCGGATAATCCGCCATTTCGACGACCCACAGCCGGCCATCCGGCGACCAGTCAATGGCCACCGGGTCCATCGTCAGCGGTTCACTGGCGACCAGTTCGACGCCATAGCCATTGCGGACGTGAATCTTCTTCACCGACTCGAGCGGGGAAAGCGGAGGCGATTCGGGCTTCGGCTCGTCCGCAAGGGAATTGGAAATGACGCAGATAGCAAGTGACGCGATGAGGACGGACGCGTGCTTCATGGCGGCATCATCAGCCGAAATGCTCTCGGATGGCAACAGCTCGCGCCTCCTCGGAGGCCGCGGAGGCCCAGGTGTGGTAGGGTGTAAAGGATCGGAACCATCATGAGTCCGACAACCAGCCAGCACGAAAAGGAGCAGGTTCATTCCTGGTCCGTCTGGCTCGTCATCTGGATCGCGCTCCTGATTTCATTTGTAATGGGAGTCTACGTCATTCCGAACTTTCGCCTTATTCTCGCCGACATGCTGCCGGGTGTGCGGCTCCATTGGACGACTCGCATCGTGATGTCTGTTGGGCCGGCGGTCTTGAGCGTCCTCACAGTGTCCGGCGCTGCATGGGTTGTCTTCGCTGGCGCTCGGCGACGGATTCGGTGGCTGGAAAGCGCATTGATCGTCGCGCTCTCTTTTGCTCTGGCATTCACGGTCGTGGCTCTGTTTATGCCAATAGCGAGGCTGCTTGAATAAGCTGCCCCTTGAGAAACTGAAGGGCGGAGGCTGGAGAGCCAATTTTTCTGCCTCCGGACGCAAGATTTCGCTCGTTTCGCTCGTTTGGCTCGTCTGGGGCTAACACCTCGCCCCGGAATGTGCTTACGCTGGGGGCATGAATGGCGCGGTGCGCAACAGTCGGCCGACAGGCGGCAGGTTTCGGATCCCGAGTTTCGCGTTGCTCGGTGGGGCGAGCGTCCGCGGTCTGATGGCTGGCGTCGCATGGAGCGGCATGTATGCGTTAACGTTAACTAACTCCTCAAAACCCAGTCAGGGTCAGTCAAGCCAAATCAAGTCGTTCCGGACTCGATTACACAATATATTGCACCGTAACATATTGCATGATTGGACGGGCCCTTCGCTCACTTAGGGCGCAGGGCCCCGTAGGCCAGCGCAGACAATGCGGCGGCACAAGGCAGCGTGATGACCCACGAGAGCAGCACGCCGAGCACCGGCTTCCACTTCGTCTGTCGCGTGACGATGCCCAGGCCCAACAAGCTGCCGACGCTGACGTGCGTGGTGCTCACAGGCAAGCCGTGGTAACTGGCCGTGTTCACCAACAGGGCTGTGGCGAGGTTGGCGGCGAAACCCTGGCCGGGATTCATGTCGGTGATCTTGTTCGCCATCGTGTCGGCCACCTTGCGGGCATTGATCAGTCCCCCGGCGGCCATCGCCACCGCCACGCCGACGAGACCCCACTTGATATCCAACGCCGTCGCGACGAGCAGGAGAGCCGCGATCTTCGGAGTATCATTCAGCCCGCGGGCGAAGCTGACGGCGCCGGCCGACAGAAAATGAAACGCGTCGACCAGCTTGCCAGCGCTTACGCCGAAGAACCTGCCCGCGTACCGCTGAACGCAAACCGCAGTCTCGGCGGCGGTGACGGTCACTTTGGGCAGCGCCTCGGCGGCAAAGACGCCATCCGGCCTCGGCACAGGCAGGACCTCGGTTTCCGTTCCGATGCATACGCAGAGTTCCTTGTTCACGCGAAAGGAAAGCCGCAGCGCGCGGAAAATCGTGTAGAGCGCCGCACCCGCCACAACGGCGACGAACGGGGAGAGGAGCAAGGGCAAAACGAAATTCCTGCCCAGAGCTTCGAAGTTGACCTGGGTCGCGCTTGCAACGGCGCCGGCCCCGACGAGTGCGCCCGTCAGTCCGTGGGTTGTCGAGATGGGGAAGCCGAGCAGTGTCGCCAGAATCACCGTGGCGCCCGCGCCCAATGCCACGGCGAGCAGGAATTGTGGCTGCGCCGTCAGCGCGTCAGGCACCAGTCCCTTCCCGGAGAATTGTTTGAGCAACGATTGCGCAAGGAAAATGGCCGCCACGCTGCCTGCGCAGGTGGTGAGCGTGGCCCACGAGATGGCGGTCTTGTACGAGCAGGTGCGCGAGCCCAACAGGCTGGCGACGCCTTTGAAGTTGTCGTTCGCGCCGTTGGAGTAGGCGAGGAACAATACGGCCAAAAAAAGGAGCACAAGCATGATTCGTTGAAAGTATGCCCGAGTGTGCATACGTGAGCCGGCATTGCAACCGCCAATCGCGCCGGTTACCTGGGAAGTTTGTCGAAGCGGAACGTGCAGCAGCCAAGGTCGAGAACGTTGTTGTTCGCGGCCACGCGGGTCTTGAGGTCGCCGGGCACACCATACAGGCGCAGCTTCCCCTTCTTCTCGACTTCGAGCAGCCCAGCGTCTCGCATGATCCGCAAATGCTTGGACACGTTGTATTGGGAAATCTCCAGCCGATCGGAAATCTCATTCACGCTCAACGGAGCTTTGAACAAGAGTCGCAGGATGCGAAGCCGTGATTCTTCACCCAGGGCTTTCAATGCCGCGATGCAATCGAGTCCAGTCACGACGCGGGGAACGTCATCGTTTCGGAGGCTGGAATGCAAGCGCACCTTGGGTCTGGGTCTTGCGCCGAAATACTTTGTCCGATGCGCAGGCGTAAAGGTAGGCATGCTCCGGTCCACCGAACGCGACGCTGACACAGCCTTTGTTTGTGGGCTTGGCGATGTTGCCGACGAAGCGGCCGGTCCCTTCGAACACCTGGATGCCCAAGTGGCTCGTCACGTAGTAACGGCCTTGGGCGTCGGTCGTCGAGCCGTCTCCGCCGCTGTCGGGGCGGCCGGTGGGCGTGCGCAGTTCCATGGCCCGGGAACCGTTGGAGAGGCCACCGTCGGTCCCGACGCGAAACACCCAAACATTGGTGCCCTTGTATTCGGAGACGGCGAGGCTGCGCTGGTCGGGCGAGAGCGTGATGCCGTTGGGCGCATTGATGCCCTCGGCGGCTACGCTGAGTTTCTTCGCCGGGTCGATTGCCATGACCCGGCCTTTCCCGGTGTCCGTGAAGTACACATGACCATTATGCGAGACCACGAGATCGTTGGGTGCCACCTCATCCTGGACCACTGTGATTTCCTTTGTGTCGGGCGCGATGCGGACGATTTGTTTCTTCGGTCCCTGGGTGGCCGCATAGAGGCTTCCGTCGGGGCCGAACTTGAGTCCGCTGATTTTCGGGCCGTTTTCGAGAAACGCGGTGACCTTGCCATCCGGCGTCACGCGATGGAGAGCGCCCTTGGGCAGATCGGCAAAATAGAAATTGCCCTGGGCGTCGGCACAGGCGGCGTCCGTGAAGCCGTAGCCTTCGCCAACGAGTTGCCACTCTTCGCCGGTGACGAGGATTTTGGAGAGCGCTTCGTCGCGTGTGGAGTCTTGGGCGAGGGCAGTGGTGAGGGAGAGGAGGAAGAGAAGACTGCGGACGATGGGTTTCATGGCGTGTTGCGTGTTGCGTGTTGCGTGTTCGTGCTGCGTGTTGCGTCAAGTGGCTGGCGGCCGATTTTGGGAATCGCGCCCGGGGCGGCGTGAATCGACAAAGACTGAGACGGCATGGCGCGGGTGCATCGGCGCGCATTGTGGGAATCCAGCGGCCGGTGTCAAAGCATCCGGTGAAGCCCGAAGGCTTCCGCCGAAAAAGCTGTCGCTTTTAGGAAGTCGCCCGTGTAGTGAACAGCCCGTCACAGCCAGGCTACGATGGAACGGCGACAATCGACAAATCCGGCAGTTGGCGCTTTGCGCTCCGCGTCCTGACCCATGCTCGCCTGGACCGTTTACCTCTCCTTCCTCGGCGCGGCGGCGCTGTTCGCTCTCAAGCCGGGCGATGCCCGCGGGGCGCGCGCGGTCGCGTTGCTCACGAGCGCGGCGGGATTGCTGCTGGCGCTGATCGGCGCATTCCAATTCGATCCAGCCGCGGGGCGCGTGACCGTCGCGGATACGTCCTGGGTGCCGCAGTTGGGTTTACGTTATCACCTCGCCGTCGATGGCATCAGCATCACGCTGCTGGTGTTGACCGGCCTTGCCGCGGTGGTCGGGGTGCTGTTCTCGTGGAACATCGAGCATCGGCCGAAGGAGTTTTTCGCCTTCTATCTGGCGCTGATTGGGGCGGTGTACGGCGTGTTCCTGAGCTTCGATTTGTTTCTGCTTTTCGTGTTCTACGAACTGGCGATCGTCCCGAAATACTTCCTCATCGCCATCTGGGGTTCGACGCGACGCGAATACGGCGCGATGAAGCTGGCCCTCTACTCGTTCGTCGGCAGCGCGATGGTGCTCATCGGGCTGATCGCGGCGTACGTCATCGCCGGGGCGAAGACGTTCAACCTCGTTGAACTGGCGAAATTCGAGTTCCCGTTGGCGCACCAGATGTGGATGTTTCCGCTCGTTTTCGTGGGCTTCGCGATTCTCGCGGGCCTGTGGCCGTTTCACACCTGGGCGCCAACCGGCCACGTCGCGGCGCCGACGGCGGCGTCGATGCTGCTGGCGGGAGTGATCATGAAGCTGGGCGCCTACGGTTGTCTGCGCGTGGCGATGGTGTTGTTTCCGCGAGGCCTGGAAACGTGGCACGTCGGTGTTTACTCCCCCAACGTTCTTCAATCCTTGTTCCGGCATTCGCTGACTGAGAATACTCAATGGGTGCTGCACTGGATTGGCTTTGGCTCCTGGCGCGACGTCTTCGGGTTGCTGGCCGTGATTGGCATCGTCTACGGCGCGATGGTCGCGCTGGTGCAGAAGGACTTCAAGTTCGTCATCGGCTATTCGAGCGTGAGCCACATGGGTTTCGTGCTGCTGGGGCTGATGACGCTCTCGACCATCGGCCTGAGCGGCGCAGTGCTGCAAATGTTCTCGCACGGCGTCATCGCGGGGCTGCTCTTCGCGGTGGTGGGCCGCATGGTCTACGACCGGACCCACACGCGCGCGCTCGACGAACTCGAAGGCATGCGCCTGAACAAGGCGATGCCGTTCGCGGCGGTGACGTTCGTGGTGGCGGGCCTGGCGTCGATGGGGATGCCTGGCTTCAGCGGATTCGTCGCGGAACTTCAGGTGTTGATTGGCGCGTGGACGGCGTTCCCGACGTTCGCGGTGATGGCAGGCGTGGGCATCCTGGTGGGAGTGGCTTACACGTTGCGCGCGGTGCAGAAGGCCTTTTACGCCGAGAGCGCGGAGGCGGAGACGGTCGCTGCCGCTGTGGCGGAAGGTCCGATGGGCCCGGTCATTGCCCTCCATTCGTCGAAGGCCGGCCCCAACGTCGCGACTCACGCGGGCGAGCCCGAACCCATCACCATCCCTGAGCGCATCGGCGCGGCGCTGCTCATTGCGACAACGCTCGTCATTGGGCTCCAGCCGAGACTGTTGCTCGACCTGATTGTGCCGGCCATCCAATCGCCCCTATTCGACGGCTTGCGGAAGGTGGCCGGCCAATAGCCGTCGCCATGCGCGTTTTGCTGTTCACCGTTGCGTTGCTGGTGCTGACTGGTTGCCACGGTTTCCATTCTCCCGGCCTCTCGCTCAAGGACGCTCGATTATGATTGAAGCGTCAAAGTGCGATCTATCGAGACCTGCGGGTTCAGCCGAGGAGAACAACGCCCCGGTCAATGTTGATGCCATCCTGCAATCGATACTCGGCAGGGGAGGCGAACGTTTCGGCATGGCCGCCGCCGCTCTGCGGGGCGAGCGTATCATCGCCCAAGGGGTCGCCGGGGTTCGAAAGAGAGGGACCGCAGAGCGCATCACGCTCGATGATCGATTTCACCTTGGTTCCTGCACCAAAGCCATGACCGCGACGCTCGTCGCGATGCTCGTCGAGGAAGGCAAGTTGAATTGGACCACCACATTGGGCGAACTTTTTGCCGACACGGTGAAGCCCATGCACCCGGCGTGGGAGAAAGTGACATTGCGGCAGGTTCTCGCACACCGCGCCAGCTTGCGCGTTGAGCCGGACATTCTAGCTGCGCAGGTGTTTAAGGAGTTGGTGCGGCCCCCTCGAGCACCGCTGGGAACCTTGCCGCAGCAACGCCTGGAAATCGCGAGGCAGGCCCTTTCGCGCCCGCCAGGAATCCCTCCAGACACCAAATACTGGTATTCCAACGTCGGCTACGTTCTCGCGGGGGCAGTGCTGGAACAGCTCACCGGTCGGGCGTGGGAAGAGCTGATGCGCGAACGACTGTTTCAGCCACTGGGCATCAGC
>Ga0134127_10000333_pt1 | contig 47838 bp, 90 predicted proteins | sample KB31753_FD_96459 | JGI IMG/M metagenome (GOLD analysis project Ga0134127, IMG submission 96459) | Terrestrial soil microbial communities with excess Nitrogen fertilizer from Kellogg Biological Station, Michigan, USA - KB3-175-3 | ecosystem: Environmental > Terrestrial > Soil > Unclassified ...
TCAGCATGTCCTAGAAATCGGCTGCGGAACTGGAACCGTTACAAGCCTTATCCGATCGGGCGTCACAAAGTACGGCTTCGATATTTCTAGTAACATGCTGGCTGTCGCAAAAGGAAAGATCAAAGAAGCGCAATTCATTCAGGGCGATATGGATTATTTGCCATATTCGGATCATGTCTTCGACATTATCGCCGCACATTCTACGCTTCACCATTTCCCCGCTTTAGATATGTTGCTTGGCGAAGTCAGACGGGTACTAAAGCCCGGGGGCTACTTGCTGATCCAAGAACCTAATGAACGTGATTTCAGAAAGGCTTTCTTCATAAGGGCTTTGGCTTTTGGGCTGCGTAAAATTGGGCTAAAGCGTTATCCGAATGTCGAACATTTAGAAGTAAAGCCCAGCGATCACCATGCCCCGCTGCCTATTAAAAAACTGACAGCTGCCTTATACGCTGCGGGCTTTCAAATTGAGAAAGAAAAACTGCGATACTTTTCTTCCAGTATGTTATCAATGTTTGATAATGCGCTAACGCATAGGCTTGGAAGGGCATTAGATCCTTATTACATTCGGAAATATGATCAGGGCTACATGTACTTAGTGATCGCTATGACGCCAAGTTATCAGAATACAATCTAAAGCCATGACTCGGAACATAGCCCCGCTTCTGACAAGTTGGGAACAGCGCCACATTACCCCGGCGTACGTCTTTGATCCCCTGAAGCGGGCTTTTAGGATCCAGCTGGATCCTTGCACGAACAGCGATAACCCGCTAGGAACTGAATACTTTATCACTGAAACCATGAACGGGCTAAAGGCGATCTGGCAGTACAATGCTTTCGTTAACCCGCCATACCGTGAAACAAAGGCGTGGGTAATGAAGGGGATCGACGAACACAAGGCAAGGGGGATCACCGTCGTCTTCCTTCTGGCGAATAGGACAGAAACAGAAGCGGCGCAGCTGTATGCGTTCCCCCAGTCTAAAGCCGTCTGCTTTGTCCGTCGGCGCATTTCCTTCCTGCACCCAGAAACAAGAAAGCCGCAGGGGTCGCCGACCTTCGGATCCATGATCGTAGTTCTAAAGAAAAAGCAGCTGGTCAAGAAAGAACTAGAGATCCTTCATTCACAAGGCTATGTCTTTTTGAACAAGAAATAGAGAACTTGCAGCATAAAATCTGGGGCGTCGAATTTGGCTTTCAAAGTCACATTACCGTTTATGCCGATAATATAGATCAGGCTTTAGAGAAAGCAAAGAAGCGGATCGAAGAACGCCTGAAGGGGAACCCCGCCGAAACTAACAAGGTAATTTACAAAGTCGAATTGTTGGCTTCCGCCGTAGACGCTGAACATGAATTAGATTAATGATCGGTTTAATGAAGCGCTGCAAGACCTGCGGGGCAGAAGCGAAAGGTGATCCTGAAATGGTGCGCTTTGCAATGAAGTCGCACAAGAAACATTATCCAAGCCACAAGATCGCTAGGGCGAAATGGGTTAATGTCAAAACCAACTAAAGAAGACTTTAACGAATTGGAAGCGGTCTTTCGCCAGCTGGCGGAATACTTCGGGCTTCAAAGACCCGTAAGGTTCTACGTGATTATTCCACCGATCGAATGAAAGATCAAAGGGTCGTCTGCGCAACATGCGGGCAGTGGATCGTTACCATGAACGAAGAACGGTTAAAGGATCCCGCCTTTGTCGCCGCTGCCTATTGCGCCGCCTTTGGTCACAGGAAAGAAACAGGGCATAACGTCGTAAAGATCACAGTCCAATGACATTACAAGCGCCAAGCCACAGGAACAAGATCCAGATCATGCGGGCTATACTCGAAAGCCTGACGGAAGAAAAGAACCTTTACCGGCTTGAAGCCGCAGTTCGCCTAAGCAGAAAATCCCTAAAGCCCTTCCTTGATTTCCTGATTGCTAACGGCAATGTCGACGTTAGGATCCTAGACTTTGGTATGCCTGCTTATCGGATAAACGAACGGGGCAGACTGCTTTTAGACCTTGTACGAAAGGATCCATGACTGACCTTTGCGTTTGCGGGCATCCGAAAGTTATGCACCTTCGAAAGGTTGGTTGTATCCACCACAAAGGCGGCAATGGCGCTTATGATTGTGATTGTTATAGGCGGTTCAGGTCGCGCCGTCAGGAAAAGCCAACATGCAAAGGCAATGATTGCCATTGTACCTGTCGACGCTTCAAGAAGGCTAAGACAAAAGCAATAGAGCCATGACGTTCAAGGAAGAACTAGACCGCCTTCGCTTCGACCTTTCATGTATAATGTCAGACGCCCCGCCAGCTGATCCAACTGACGGCGACCGCAGGGATTTCATGGCAAAGATTGCCAACTGGAACCAAGCATACAATACCTTGCACGAACAGCGCATAGCAGAGATCCTAAAGGGCGTGTCGTAATGGAAGACCAATACCATACAGTCGGCTGCCGTTCGTGCGGCGCAGGCTATTGTAATTGGACTATTCAGACAGACGGACAGGGCAAATGGCTAGCCCGCTGCAAGTGTGGGCATGTCACCAAGTTTAATCTAACCGACAAGGCAGATCCTCAAGCGTGGGATCTGCGACACTTCCTTTGATAAAGTATAGCCGCTACCCACGGGATCCGATCTTGCTGGCGCTGGCACGGGCTGCCCAAATAGAAACATGGATCGTTTATCGCAATGCCTTGCAGCTGTTCGACCTAATGAAAAAATGAAACTTCCCAAGGTCGACCACGTTAGCAAGACTGTAACCTTTACGGGATCTGCGGCGGGCTACAAGATGATGGGGATAACGGGCTATTGCAAACTGTGCAAGCGCTTTGTAGAATTGTGCCGAACTGGGGTTTTGCATTGGGGCTGGATCCGCTGTTCCGACTGCCTGCTTGTCTGGAAGCCATGAAATCTATTCCTGATCTTAGCAGCATAACTTTGCTGCAAGTTATCCCAATGTACCGCTATGATGGAAATCTGTTTTTCACACAAATTGAATAGCGGGCTTTGTTGTACACAAATCACCCCCCCCATTATTTCCACTGGAAGTTTTGAAATGAGCCGCTTCAGCCCCCGCCATAGATTAGAAATAATTACAAGATTGATCGAGCGTGACGGTAATATTTGTCAGGGCGACGGCTTTGGGCTTGGCTGCTTTCGGATCTTCAAGTCTATCCGAGAAATGCAGATCGACCATATCGACGGATCCAGACACCATAATTGTATTTCTAACCTTGAATTACTCTGCGGGCGCTGCAATGGCGACAAGTCAAGGGATCAAATGGTCGACATGCAAGAGCCGGGGCGGTCGACTTGGTGGATCAAAGCCCCATACCTACCGCTAGAAAAAGGGGGTAGCCAAAATTGTGTGTGTGTGTACGAGCCTGCTTGGAAGCATAGGGGTTTGACTTCATCCATAAGTTCAACCGAGCGCCAGCGGATAGACGAAGAAAAGGACAAGCCCACGATCACAGCTGCCCAGCGTGTAAATAGACGGTGCGAACGACCGTTTAACAGGTGGTTAAATGCAGAATTGCAAAAGGGCGTACTTGGCACGCTGGAAGACTGGGCTACCGGGGGCGCCCACTTATTCGAGTGTTCACAAATAACAACAATGCGCTACCTTGAAAAAAGAATTAGCCCTATGACTGGGGATCTAACTATTGACGTTAACAGGAATGTTAGATTTAGAAAGAACATGATCGAAGATCTAGAAGAATGAAAAGCCTGCTTCGTGAACTAGAACGACGGGTAAAGGAAGACGACCCCGATCTAGTCTTTTGCCTGAAAGCGTTCACGGTCGTCGTCATGCTTTTGATAGCGCCCATGCTCTTTGTGATCCCTGTGCTGATCTGGATCCTGAAGGAATGAGGGGCGCACAGTCTTGCCCCAGTTGTACGCACCAAGTAAAGTCACACAATGCTAAAGGCTGTACGATCCCGCATTGCACTTGCAGCGCCACGTTCAAGGAACTGCAAGATATTCTAGGATCTTCTTCAGGTCGGGATCTTTACCATAGGGGAACAAAGGCTTGAACATAAAGTGCGAAGACTGCCGCAAGGTCATAACATTGAAAGCGATTAACTTTGAGTGCGGGAACTGTAACGACGAAAAGGTTCGCTGCTACAAATGCAGCCGAAAGCATAACACCACGCACAGGCTAGGAATATTTGGAACCTAGGATCCTAATGGGAACCCAGAATTACGCTATGCACATTTGCAACAAATGCAAGCAAGAATTTCTTTGTGCCAACAATCCCCACGGCAAGGACTGCCCAAGGAACTGCCCGCTTCATCGCTTATGAACGAAGAACCAAAGCGCAGCAAGCAGGAAAAGCAGCAAGGCGAACACCGGGGATCGGAACTGGGCGAAAGCAAGATAGGCAACTTTGGAACTTTCAACCCCAGCCACGAACACAAGGTTAGGATCTATCGTTGTAACATTTGCAGAAATGAATTTACAAACAGGGAAAAGTACGAACACCACATAGATAAGCATGGGAAGAACTACCTCGATCGCTTGGACTGACAGCACGCTTAATCTTGCGTGGGGCTGTACGAAGGTTAGCGCTGGCTGCGAAAACTGCTATATGTTCAGGCTATCAAAACAGTTCGGCAAGGATCCCGAAAAGGTCGTATTGCTGGATCTCAAAAAGGCGGAAAGAAGGTTAAAGGACATGGGGGAAAAGGTCTTTGTCAATTCAATGAGTGACACTTTCCACGAAGCGATCCCGTTTGAAACTATTCGGGCTTGGTTCGATCTGTTCGAAGACTTTCCCGAAAAGCAATTTCAGGTACTGACCAAAAGGATCAACCGTGCTTTGCAGTTCTCAAAGACCTACGAGATCCCTAAGAACGTCTGGCTTGGCACTTCGATCGAAGACGAAGCCCACCTGTTCCGTATGCAGACGCTCAAGCATGTCGACGCCAAGATCCGCTTCATTTCCTTCGAGCCATTGCTAGGCGCAATTCCATACGTTAACTTTGTCGGGATCAGCTGGGTTATCGTGGGCGGTGAAAGTGACTACAAGGATCCTAGACCTATGGATCCAGACTGGGCGGAAAGTATTCGCAAGAACTGCGAAGATTATGCGACGCCTTTCTTCTTCAAGCAGGCGGGCGGCATCGGCGGGGATAACGCAGGGGGTTCCTTGCTGCATGGAAAAGGGTATAAGGCATTTCCGATCTACTAGGCTATGCTTACGATTTCTAGGGTTCAGCTGAAGGAACGGATCTTTCAAGCCATTACAGCAAACGAAGGAAAACTAACTTCGAAGGCGCTTGCTAACTTGCTGGGTGTGGAAATGAAAGATATTCGGGTGTGCATTACAATGCTGACTTGTACCCACAGGATCGAGCGCCTGCGCACTTTCGGATATTCAGGAATAGTTTTCGTCTATCGGACTGTGAAACAATGACCGAGCCTTTTGCCGAAGTATGGTTTCTGATCTGCCTGACCCTAACGGGCTTTGGCTTCGGCGTTATCGTCGGAACTTATAGGGCTATGGCAGAGATCAAAAAGTCACGGGTCTTTAAGAGCAAGCACTTCGAAGGCGTCTTTTCATTCGACGCATTTGGTTAACACAAAGGGCGAACGGGTTATCCAGCTGCTAGATCTTTCCGTCTTCCTGCGCTATTCCCTAGCCCACAAGGAAAAGCGCTACTTCCTTGAAATATCGGGCAAGGGTCGATCCCTTGATCTAAAGGACATGAAGCGCCTGCGTGTGGCGCTGACAAAGGAACTAGCAAAGCGGGGCGTCATTGTAGATCCCTACAAGCGATCGAAGGACTGGATAAAGAACAACAAGGCAAAGCACAGGCAAGCCGTCGCCGACTGGAAGAAAAGGAACCCCGATAAAATGAAGGCGATAAACAAAAGGCAAAGGCAACGTCAGGAACAGATCAAGGAAGCCAAGCGCCGAGCCGCCGAAATGGCTAAAAACCCCCCCGATAATATTCTAGCGGCTAGCCATGAAATACGAGAAACCGAAACTCAAGAACCGATTTCGCCTTTTGTCCTTAACCGATAACGTCGCAAGCATTAGCGCAGATCTATTGCATTTGTTCGTCTGCGACAAGTGCGGCGGCAAGTTCAAGGGTTACGACCGCCTGCGTGAACACAAGGCAATCAAACACGCCTACTAATGGCAGATCGGATCGGCTGCAAAGTCTGCTATTTTTCTATCTGTCTTATTAGCGAACAGCAGGAAGCCAAAGAGAAAGCCGAACACACTTCTAAAACAGGGCATGACAGCTGGAAGGTTCTACCGAACGAATACGGCGAAACATGACAGCTGAAGCCCGACGCTGCGAAGCCTGCGGATCAACTTCGACTTATATCTACAATGGATCCTCAAAATGGCACAGGGCGGGCGACAAGTGGGTATGCCATAATTGCTATTCTGCGGGCGCAGCCGTCGACGTTATTTCAAGACATTCTGATCATGGGGGTGAATTATTGGCAAGAAAAGAAGCGATCGAACTGCTAGAAATGAAGTGCGCTAATCAGTCATGCGAAAACATGATTTACATAAAAGGCGCACCCGCCATGAGTATAGACGACATTAAGGCTTTCTGTTCTGACTGTTCGATCACTTCGACCTACAAGAAGGCAAGCATGAAGTCGACGTATGTTAAACGCATAGTCGACGGGCAGTTAAGACTAGACACAAGCCTTGAGAAAAGCGCAGACGATTAGATCGGGCGTCGCGCCCTTCCCTTTTCCTTTTTGATCTGCAAAGTTCATTACCATTTTGCGACGGGTCACGAAGCCAAGAACAAAGGCAAACTGTACCGCTGTATGAACACAGGCAAGGATCCGCCCTTTGGGTGCTGCCTAGATAAAGCATACGACAAGCGGGGGCGTCTTCTTGGAACTTTTAAGAAAACAAAACAAAAGCCGATCCGTTGGACTGGCTACTTCGCTGAACAGCTGCGCCGTGATAAGAACAAGCAAGGGCAAAGCAGATCCTTAAATGCTGGAAAGCGTGGCGGAATATAGGAAAGAAATGAGCCTTCCGCTTAACTCGGTCGTCGTAGGCGATAGCGCCGACGTTCTGAAGACCTTCCCAGACGGATCAATTCACTGCGTCGTTACTTCCCCGCCTTATGACGCCGCCCGTGTCTACAATGGCTTTGTATTTCGCTTTGAAGAAATCGCAAAAGAACTTTACCGCGTACTGGTCGACGGGGGATCTATGATCTGGGTCGTTCAGAACACCGTTCCAGACGGCGAAGGGGAAACCCTGACTGCGCAGGATCAAAGTATCTTCTTTGTTCGACAGTGCGGCTTCTGGCTTTACGACACTTTGATCTATGCGAAAGATGCCCGTTACCCTGAAGAAACCCGTTACCGCCAAGCATGGGAATACATGTTTCATTTCACAAAGGGAAAGCCCAAGACGACTAACCTTCTAAAAGATCACAAGACCGTTTCATATTGGGTACACAAATGGCGGCGCAATCATTCCAGCAATAGGCAAGAAGACGGCACGGTTTCAGAAACAAAGGACTACGGCGTTCACCCCTTCCAGACTAGGGAAAACGTCTGGTACTATGCCAACGGCTTTATGAAATCCAGCAAGGACAAGATCGCCTTCGAACACCCTGCTATCTTTCCCGACGCCCTTGCAGAAGACCATGTTCTATCTTGGTCTAACCCCGGCGACATTGTTCTTGACCCGTTCGCAGGAAGCGGAACAACTTTAAAGGCTGCCGCTAAACATAGGCGGAAATGGATCGGGATCGAGATCTCGGAAGAGTACGCAGCCCTAGCACGGAAGCGAACAGTGAAAATAGATCAGAACGAAACCCTGACGGATCTATTGTTCCCTTCGGGCTAGTCTGCGAGAAATGCCAAAGGGCGATAAAGATCTTAAAGACTTCCTGAAGGATTTCGATTATAACAGTATTACCGACATGCAAAGGGAACCCTTGGGCTGGTGTACCCGCTGCGGAACCTTGCAGTTCAGGCGGGCTTTATTCGTCGACGACAAAGATCAAGATAACAAGTACTGCCCCTATTGCTGGCGCAGAAGGCTAAAGTGGTACGTCCGGCTATATGACAGCCTGAAGGTAATGCTTCCATTTGGCGATTAGATCTAGTTTTCACGCCGCCCTCTGGGAAATCTTTTTCACCCTTCAGAGCCAAGGGCTAGTTCCGCCCCCGATAACCCTAGCCCTTCAATACAAGGCGGATCGGAACTGGCGCCGACTGCTTCGCAATATCGGGATCCTTCTGGGCGCTGGAATGTTGACGGGGTTCATTGTCGGCGTCGTCGTAGTTCTGACTAAATGAAAAAGGATAGCCGTCTAAACTGCGGTTACGAATTGAATCAAGTATTCAAAAGTTCTCACCCAATAGTTGCGATTAACTTTTGTCAAAGACCCAAAGGGCATAAGGGGCAACACCGTTACACTGACGAAAGCCTAAGCAGGAAAACAGTTTCCGACAGGGAAGCAAAGCAAACAAACACCTGCCCCTTCAGTCATAACGATCCGCCTTTGCGCTGCGACTGCGGCAAGCCGTACCGACACAAAGCGGATCATGTCTGCTTTGATCTGAAGTGTGGCTTTACATGGCAATGAATGAAATAAACGACCTGACGCAATGGCGAATAGCACAGGGGATATTTACTAGGAGAGATTGGGATGGCAAAGATGCTGCTTTCAGATGGTGTCTTGGTGCTTGTAATAGATTATTCCGTGTATCAAACTTGATAGATGGTTACTGTGAAGCATGCAGTAGTCATGATCGGGGTAACAGGAAGGAAAGGTGAATGAACGGTCTATGCTGTCGCTGCCCTAACTGCATGACAGAACACCATTGTAAGGGCGTGGCGCCCAAGTCAGGATCCCATGTCTGCCAGTTCTGCGGGAAGGGTTTCAGTGGCGCCCGTGGCGAATTTGCCCAAAGGGAATATGAAGAAAAGGAAACTGAACGCCTTCGATCCCTTCGCATGGACTGGAAGCGGGGGCATATCGGTTAAGCATAATCTTTAATACGTATTTGCTGCTAGGCGGTACGGGCTAGCATTTGCCATTTCCTGAACAGACGTTACAGAAAGGCGGGCTTTACCCTTGGTCGTCTGGGCGCTTTGCCTTCATAATCACCTTGGCAAACGAACTTAGGATCTATTCGATCAGTTCGATCAACCGCAGGCTTTTCTATGTTCCCGATCTGGGTATGTTCCAGCTGAACGAAAGTTACCGCTACATTCTGGGCAGATCCGAGATCTATCTTTACCACCAACTAAGCACTAATCCGCTTTGGCTTTCTTCGCTTATCGACATTCAGAACCATTTGAGCAAGGAACACCGCAAGAACTTGGATATGCAAGACCTTGCTATTTACGTCGACAAGATCCGCAAAGTCGAAGAAGGCAAAAGGTTCGTCGACGCTTTCATTTCAACCGCCGACAGCCAAGAAGATGCGGCTCGGATAAAGGCAAAACTGGCAGAGTCGTACGAAGACGGATCCCTTCAGTATGCGATAGAAAAGATTGCAGAGAACAAAAAGCCGCATAACTTGCCCTTTTCCGTGGAAACTTCCGACTGGCTTAACTCGTACTATGGCGAAGACGTGGTTAGCCGCCTTAACCTGATGCTAACGATCCTGATCCAAGAAAAGCACAGGTTAACCGTCAGTCGCCAAGTCGCCCCCGAACTTATCGGTCGCACCGCACGCAAGCCAAGCATTGCCCTAGTAGTTATCAACAATCGGGTTATCGAAGTCGACTCGTCTGCCAAAGTGAAACAGAACGAAGACACGGGGGATCAGGAATTGATCACCAAGAACTTTGGCACCTTCAAAATAAGGGAAGCCCGCACCCGCTACAAGTACGGCAAGCAGGCGATCTATTTCGTTATGGTCAAGACCAAGAAGCCGAAGGTCGTACCGCCCGTTATCGAACCCAGCAATGGCAAGGGCGCCAAGCCTGTCTTGCCCCCCAAGTTCGTCGAAGACCCCAGCCTTCCGGGCTATTTCTACGATCCCGATAACCCCCGAATTATCTACGAAGCCGCAGTTCTGGCGAAGGAACTGGAACAAAAACGCCAGCAAATAGCCGCCCACCAAGTCGCCGCCCCGCAGGTCGATCCGCAAAAGTCAAAGGCTGGGCGGAAGCCGAAAGTTGTAATACCCCCGACGGATGATATTGTGCCTGTGCCTGTGGATCCTGAACATGTGATTAGGGCGGGTCAGCAATGAGCGATCCCAACTTCCCCGACATGCCACCTGAAGAACTAGACCGACTATTCAAGATCTACATGGATCGGCGGATAGAATCAGCTGTTCAGGAAAACAACGCCAAGCACCACAAAAAGACCTCAGTTGCAGTTCAGAAGGAAAAGCCTTCGAACGGTCACAAGAAGTTTTCATTCAGTCGCAACAAGATAGACTATAGCAAGTACGAACCCGAAAGCGAAGAAACCATTAACTTGCACACGTCAGGGATCTTGCCCCGTTCTGACAAACTTCAATTCATTGATCCCCAAGCCGTAGCCCTTCCGAACAAGGCGATCCCACGGGAAAAGCACATTATCGAACAAATGAGCAAGCCTGTCAAGCGTGCGCCTATTCCGTTCATAATGATCGGGCTAATGCTAATCGTCGCAATGATCGCCCTGTCGATCCTTTACGACCGTGTAATTGAGCCAGCGCAAGACGCAGAACGGGCATACAATTTAGAAGTTCTAAAGAACGGTGGAAACTCGACGGGCATAGCAAAGCCTTCAGGCGGTGGCGGGCTGTTCCAGTTCAACCCAGTTAATCCCTTCGCACCACGCCCGACGGGTTAGGCTTGAAGGTCTTTAACAAGTTCCTAAAGACTGTACGATCGGGCTTTGACTTTCTGTTAAGGCGCTACGCCGTCGATCAGTCAAAGGCGATCGTAGGATCCCCTTTCAATATTGGAAATCTGATCGCTGACGCTATCGGGCTTTGCATTATGGGCGCCGCATTTGGCGCCATTGAAAGCCAAAGGGGGGAAATGCGAAACGTCGATCGTTATCCCCGCTTCTTTACGCTGCGGCTGGATCGCTTCAGGTATGCCAAAGGCAGAACCCAAAGGATCGTTCGCTTCGGTCGACAGGAACGCCGATCGTTAAAGAGCCTTGGCTTTAGGATCCTTTGAAGACCGTTAGGGTTTTCTGCAAGACATGCAACTGTGGGAAAAGGGGATCTATGCTAATGATCATTGATCATTCAGATCAATTGCTATTCATGGTTAACCACTACGAAGAAACAAAGCATAATAATTTTGGGCTAGAATTTGGCGAAACGGATCTGAAGGGCGGGTATAGCAAAATGAGGGGAAATGTAACCAAGTAACCACGCAGTCTTTTTAAGGCATTATCTGGGCGCCAATGGCGGGCTAGTGGTTTGATCGTTGGCGCTATCGTGGTTTCGGTTATCCTTCTTGTCGGTACTGTAGTCGTTGGTTCTATTTCTCCAAATTGCACGCCGCAGGTTAGCGAAGCAGCAAGCCCGCCAGACGCCCCAGCGCCCCCAGTAATTCCGCCAGATCCCGACCCTATCCCAGATCCCGATCCAATTCCTGAGCCAGATCCAACACCTAACCCTGATCCAGAACCGACGCCCACAGGCTTAGCCGCTTGGCAAGATCTACACGGCGTCAACCTGAAGGATCCCGTCGTCGAACACCAACAAGTAAAGCCCGCCAAAACTTCCGTCGACACTGACTTTGTAAATACAATGATCGCAACGTCTGCCGCCGCAGACTTTAACCTGCTTCGGATCCCTGTGACATGGGAAGGCTACGAAGATCACAGGGCAGTCTTCCTAGACGAACTAGAGTATATCGTACAAAAGGCAGACGCCGAAAAGATCCAAGTGTGGATAGCGGTCTTTCATTGGTACGGGTCAAGCCACTGGGGAAGCATTGGCGGAAGCCTTGGGTCAGGCTTTCCCCTTTCTATCGTCGGCTGCTATGATCCAAAGACAGGCGACTATCAGACGGATCCAGACGTGCGCCTATTCTGGAACGACTACTATGATAACAACGTAAAGGATCCCGCTAACGGCTGCCAGCGTGGAACCCTGAACGCATGGGATAAGCACGCCGACTTTATGCAAGCCATGATCGAACGGGTAGACAACTATACTAACGTGCTGGGCTACGAGATCATTAACGAACCGCACCTTTGGGAAAATTCCCAGTACGGCAAACTTGGAAATCTGCATACGTTTGTTGGGTCACGGATAGCCCAGCTGTCAAACAATGCCGTGATATTCACACGGGAAACAGCACAGGGTTTCAACCCTGACGGATCCCGCTTCCAGCGGTCGACCGCCTTGGAACCTTTCATTATTCCACGGGTAGCGCATGACAGTTACATTCTGTACACGCCCCACGTGTACGACCTTCCAAATATTCAGACGCATATTGACAAGTTCAAACTTTGGCTAGCCAGCTGGCAAGCCGACGGTTACACAAACATGAATATCGGGATAGGAGAATTTGCGACGCAGCCGCCCCAGCTGCCAGAAGGCGAAGCAGTGACACAAGAAAATATCAATGCCTTTGTGAGCGCATGGAAAGGGGAAGGCTGGGCTATGGCGTACTGGGCGCTGGGCGGCTTCAATCAGGGCGAAGGCAATATCATAGCCACAAGTGACGGCGACCTAACCCAGACGGGGATCTATTATAGCAATGCAATCGACCTTTACTACCCAGAACCCATAGTTCAGGGGATCAAGATTATCGGGGATCTGTTCAAGGAAGTAGACATTTGCGCCGCCCAGATCCAAAATATCCAGAACCTTACCTTCATGCTTCTGACCCTTTTCAGTTCGGTCTTGATCTTTATCGCCGTCAGTGTGCTTAGAAACTATATCGGCTTTTAACATACAGAATATTTTTAACGCATTACGTTCGGGGCTATGACAGTGAGGGGCTATCAATAGGTCGAACATGCAAATAATGTACGACGTTCTTTCGCTGCTAGAAGGAAGGAACGACGGGCTAAATTCCACGGGGATAATGTACCGTGCGAACCTGAGCCATGACATGTTAAAGAAATATCTGGCTGAAGCGCTGACCTTTGGCTTTGCGACAACTAAAGGTCATAGGTGGTTTTTGGTCGAAAAGGGTAACATCTTTTTATACAAAATGAGGGGCATAGCGGAACTGTTCGCAATGCCGAAAGAACAGGAAGCGGGGGCGCAGCCTATTGCAATCATTCGTTGACGAAGACATGATCCCAGACTTTGTGCCTAGGCTTGTCGACGTACTACGTACTAGATCCCGCCCCTGTCACTTGTGCGGCGAAACCCACGAAGCCAAGCCGCCAATGTTTTGCGACTATTGTTTGAACGTGACTTCTGGCGCCTACACAGTAAGGCGCATTACCGGCGACAAGAAATTGTATTACCACATCTGGCACCATGACAGCGAAGGGAAGCGCCTTTGTGCTTCTTGCTATCGCAGGGTATTGATCAGGAAAAAGAAGGCAGGCTTGGCTAGATCAATCTACTCAAAAGAATTGCTGGAATTGCAGCAAGTAGCCGCAGAGATCAAAGCCAGAAAGGCGCAGGCAAAGGCGCCCCCGATCCCCCAAGTTCAGATCGAACCTTACCTGACAGTCTAACCCCGACGACAATAAGTTTAACTAGATCGCCTTTCTATTTTGGCTTGGCGATATGGGGCGGAAGTTTTGACCGATTGGTGCGGCGTATGCGGTCGAAAGTTAAGGGGTCGGGGTGTATGTTCTCATTGTCAACCGGGCGCAAATAGGGGCTATGACATTGTTGATGTTTTCACGGATCAATCTGGCAGAGTGACAGGCACTTACAAATATCCACGCAGGCGATCCAAGGCGGCTATGTTCTAATGGCACGAAAGGATAAGCAGCGCTGGCACGCCCGAACCTATGATCCCGCCAAGTTCCCAGCAATCAACAAAGAATTTGGCAACATTGTCGACGTGTTTAGCCACAAGGGAACGATAGCGCACAGGCTACCGGGAACCATGTCTAACGCAGACATTTCCGCTTTTGTCAAACGCAAGAATAACAGGGAAGTCGACTTTTTAGGATCCTTCTGATATGACCAATACTAGCGGATCCGTTTGCGTCGTCTGTGGAAAAGAGATCCCTTACTATCGTGTCATGTGCGGGAACTGCAATCGAAGGCGCAGATCCGAATACAACATTGTTAAAAAAATGGGCGGGTTAGGGAAGTTCTGATATGGCAAAGAAAAGACGGATCGAATATGACGCCATGACCGAGAACCAATTAAAGAGTATGCTTTTCGGAACTGACAGGCTTCCAAATACTGCAAGGACAAAGCGGCTAAAGAACACGCTGGGCGGTATGCTTGCCGATTATCAAGGGGGCTATTTCTAAAATGGCAAAGCGCAGGCGCCCCCGACAAAAGGATCCTATGGAACAGGTTTTAGACTTTGGGCTTGACTTGGCAAAGTTAAGTCTTGCGGGTTCAGTTACTTCGCAGGTCTTGGGCAAGATCAAGTTTTGAAAGTAAAGGTTAAAGCCCCCGACGCTAACCACTTCTGAAGGCGATAGGGGATCCCGAATTGTGTTGAATTAGGGAATTGTTCGATCGGAAACCCACTAGACTTTTTCACTTTTCCTTATGAATTAATTATAGGCGACTGGATCGTTCCCATTGTCTGGGGCATGGTCTTGGGGCTTTTGTACATTCGAACCACTAACCCCGCTATGGTCGGCATGGTCGGCGCCTACGTTCTGACAATGATTATTACAATCAACCCGTCGATCTACACGAACACGGCGACAGGGCAATTATTTTACTGGGCGGTTGTCTTGTCAGCTGTCGGCTTTGCGTCGACGCTGTACTATCTGATCCGTGTCAGGGTGCATAATCCAGTATGAACGAACAAGAACGTTACTTCTTTCTTTGTAAGGACTGCCGGTGTAATTTCTCGGATCCCAGCTGGATAGATCTATATGCAATGCAAAGTCAGCACAAGGAAGATTTTCCAGATCATTCTATGACACGGATCTACGACCGACAAGGCTTTATCGTGTCGACGCAGTAGCCTAATTCATGTATTGTAAATCGTGCAAGATAGGACATCACGGCTATTGTAGCGGGGGATCCTGTTCGTGTCGCAGGTGCGGAAGCAGTGGGCGAAGCGTCGACCTAATCGACCTGACGGGGCAAGCCAAGCGGGCTATCGGGCTAATGAAGTAAAGGTTAAAGCAAAGCAGGCGATCCTTCAGGTAGGCGAAAGGGGATAGTGTCCGAAGAAAGCGATAGCAATATTATCGTCGAAAAGTTGGAACGCTGGCTTCAGAACAAGTTCCCCTATCTATTTCTGGATCACAATGAGTACGGCACGCAAGCCGTTCTTCTTCTTGAAGGCATGAAATCAATCGAGCCGCTTTACGGCGAATACTCGGAAATGAAGCCTTATGTTTCTCAAATGAATAGCGCCCTTGAAAGCGGCGTTCTTTCAACTTCCAGCATTGGCGGCAAGACAAGAACCGCCTTCTTGGTCAAACGTGTAGCGCTGACGCAGAACACGAACTTTCTGGATCCAAATGCCAACAAGGGCGGCATGTTAGACGGCTTTGGTGGCTTGTTCGGCGGAAAGCCCAAGCAGCAAAACCCGCAGGGCTTTGGCTAAATGTCGCACCCGTACAACCAATTACCCCCCAACATTGTACGCGGATCTGGAACTGTCACTAGGGCGCAATTAATCGCCGAAGAAAACCGTAGGCGCGAACTAGATCAAGCCCGTCGACAGGCAGAGAACGAAATCAGGGCAGCGCAAAAGAAGCGGTCAGGCGGGGGCGGTAGGGAAGGCAATCTTCCAGACTGGGCAAAGCCAAAGAAAAAAGAGCCAGAACAAAAGCGTGACAAGGGCGCAGAAGCAGAAGCCATTTTTGACATCTACCGGGAACAGGATAAGGCAGCCGAAAAGAAAGGCGTCGACCTGACAAGCGCCAAGTTCAAGGTTGATCTTGGAACTGGATCCGTCACTGGATCATTAAAGGGCGGCATGACTGCCAAGGCGAAAAGGCAAGCGGAAAAAGACGCAGGGATCGAAGCGGGCTTTGAAACTTTTCGGGCATTGAAAAAGACAGGCGACATTAGCCAGCTGAAGACGAAATCAAGGAAAGACGCAACGGGGCAAAGTTTCCTTCAGGTTTCAGGCTTCAAGGGATCACGCAAGCAGGATCAGGCGGTAACCATTGTCGACGACACAAGGCGGGGGCAGATAGATAAAGCAATTTCAGGCGCACGCCCAGAATACAGAACCGCTATCGACGCAGCACTAATTCGGGAAAGCAAGAAAGCCAAGCCCGGCGAAATATTCGACGAAGGATCGCTTAACGCATTTGTCGCAGATCTGAATTTCAGTTTTGACGTAAAGAAAGGAAGGGGCGCAGCCGACGACGTGATCTATTCGCCGACCAAGACCCCCGGCATATTCAGGGGAACCGACACCTTCGGCTTTGACCGCACCATGATAATTGATCGGAAGGTCACTACGACCGTGGAAACGACAAGCACGCCAACGGAAAGGATCCCGTTCACCCCCAACATTGGCGAACAGCTGTACCGTGGAACAGTCGGCTACGGGGGCGAACTTGCCGGCGGGATCTTGGATCTATTAGGCAAGAAGGAAGAAGGGGCTTCTGTTCGCAAGAGTACGGGGCTTGAAGGCTTAGGATCCTTTTACGAAGGCATTGCCAAAGCCACGGGGTCAAAGCAGTATGAAGAAGCGGCAAAGAGCGCAAGGAAGCAGGCAAAGGGCGAAGCAGAGAACCCGATCTATGGCGGCTTTTCAGGTCTTCCCCTTGGCGTAGCGGCGGCAGCGGGATCCAAAGACGCACAGGCTAATCTAGTTCTTGCAAAGCGTGCAATGGAAGAACGACCCCTAGAATTTTTCATAGCCAGCGGCGTAGATGTGGGCATGTCAGTTTTCGGGGGGCGAAGCGTTCCCAAAGGTAAAGGCTTAACGTCACTGGAAAAGCAGGGGCGGTTAACGACAGCTGGATCCTTTGCCGAACAGTCCAAGGAAGCAAGGGCAGCCATGGGGTTAGGATCTGGGAAGATAAAGAAGACAACCTTTAGTTTCTTTGGAACCAAGGTTTCAAAGCCCAAGTTCAGCAAAATATCCGACGCTGACTTTGCAACTATTCAAAAGCAGCGCCCCAAGACTTCGATCTTCAAGAACTGGGTTAACTATGAGCCAAAGAAACAGTTAGGCGAACTAGGGCGCCGCTTTGAAATGGAAGGCGGCGGGATCCGTCTGGGCGCTATACCTGACGACGAAGTAAGGATCGCACGGACTTTTTCACGTACACCGGTAAAAAGTTTTGTAGACAAGGGGCTGCGGGATCTGTCAGAGGGAAGCCGCTTTGAATCAATGACTTCGACCCAGCGCCCGAAGGTCTTCGGTCAGCGCAAGCCGATAAGTATTGAAGAAGAACTTGGTCTAACACGCCTTGATCCGACAAAGCCCGCAGGGCTGCGAAGCGCCGTAGGGGCAGAAAAACCCGGTGCGCCTAGGTCATTCGAAGGCTTCCCCGAAGTAAGAAAGTTGCCCAAGTTCGTCGACATTGTAAAGCCTGACGTTCCCGGCAAGCGGTCGTTCCCCGGCTTCCCCGACGTGCGCAGGCTTCCGTTTTACACTGACATTATCAAGAAGGGCAAGCCAGCGGATCCTTTCAAGTCATACGGCGAACCGGGGCTTTTGAAGGAACAGGGGATCAAAGGCTTAGACGACATTCTAAAGAAGCCGGCACCAAGTAACCCGTTCAAGTCGTACGGCGAACCCGCACTATTGAAGGAAGGATCACCCTTTGGCATGGGTGACATTCTGAAGCGCTTCAGGTCGTCAGGCAAGGCGCCAAAGAACAAGAAGCGTCTGGCGGAAAAGGAAGTTACCGATCTATTCGAAACGCTGGAAGGCAAGAAGGCGCTGCGCCCCGAACGTGATTATCTGACACGATCCGAACAGGGAAGGCTAGGCGACTTTGGCGAAGACAGTTTTAGCCGGGAAGTCGCAAAACTCACAAAGCGATCTAGAAAGCCGACGACGCTGGAAGACATTGATAAAGAGATCCGAAAGCAGTCGGGTCAAGCGGGCAAGGAAGTCAAGGGAAGCAGGGGAACGGTTACTATCGTAAAGCAAAAGACAAGGGCAAGCGGCGCCCCGTCGTTTCCTAGTATGAAGCAAGCCTTTTCAGCTGGCGCCCAGCTGGGCAAGAAAAACAAGGATCGCATTGGCGCCGGGCTTTTCAGGGGAACAAGCGGCAAGCAGGATCAGGCTTCCATGTTTGTCGAAGGCACAAAGAAGAAAAAGAAGACCGACATAGGCATTGGGCTTTTCTCTGCCAGCGGGATAGTTCCAAAGGTAAATACTAAATCGCTTCTGGGTGTCAATTCAAAGGTCGTTCAGACGACCAAGACCGTACCTATTCAGACGACCAAGGTTAACACGTCGCAAGCGTTCAAGTTCAAGTTTGATTTCGGCTTCAAGCCAGTTTCAATAAGCCGCACCACGGGCAAGACAGGGATCCCTTCGATCCCCAAGCCAAAGACGCCAACAAAGACGATCCCGACCTTTGACATTCCGACAATGCGCCCGCCTTCGCTGCGCCCGCCAAAGCCGCCAGCTGGCGCCAAGGTTAAGGGCAAGGGAAGGAAGCCAAGCAAGAAAGGAAGGGCGCAACTAAGAACCTTCAGGGTGAAATCAGTCCTTGAAGCAGCGCTAGGATCTAACAGCAAGTTCGCCAAAGACTTCGAACGGCAATTTGGCACTTCGTATTAAGAATGTGCGAACGGAACAGTTACAGAAAGAAACCCAATAGCAAGATCGACCGTTGTATTCGATCCTGCTTGCCCTTTTCGACCCGGCGAATAATTACACTGGGATCATGTTGCGGGCATGGTAAATATCCTGCTTCTTTGGTAGTTAGGGATCGCAGGTCTGGGCGGATCTTTGAACTGTTTTCAGGGGTCACAATTCCAAGATTAAAACGGTACTACATACGGGATCATGAAGGCTTTTATTTTATCCCCGAAGTTAGCAAAAGTTTTGCGTAACGTAGCCGCCAAAGACGCCGATCCCTTCGCTTGTATAGTCTGGATCTAAAATGTTCTGCTTGTGTCCGGGGCTTTCCATCCATGCGTTAACAGTCTGCCAAGCCGACACGGGGGCGCCTTGGATCATAAAGATATTTTCACCATAACAGAACGTAGTCGAATGTTCGAATACGCCACTGTCGTACATTTGCTTTGAATATTCTCTAGCAGTCTGTGCCGCCTGTTCATTCCAAGCCAAGGGCGCCACGCCAGCCTTCGCCCTTTCCTTGTTAACTAGATCATGGATCTGCCTGTCTACGTCTTCGGGCGTGCGAACAGTCGAAACAACAATATCGCCAGCCTTGTCGACGACAGGGTTAAGGTAAGTAGGGATCAAAGCAGGGAAAGCAAACATGATCCCAAGAACGCCGAAAAGGGCAATGGCACCAAGGGCTACAATTTTCAGATGTGCGATCCCCAGTGGTGACTTACATATTCGTCTTTGCTAAACATGTTTCCACAGCATGAACAATATCGGCTATCATGGGTAACTTGTTCGCCCAGTTCCCTAGCGCCCTGCGTGATCCCTTCATAGAACGCCTTTGACTTCTTGCTTCTTCCGAACATACCCTACCTACGTATGGGCGCATAATAGGATCTTGTCTGTCGTAAAAGGTGACAACTGGGCGTCTTGCTTTTATCCTGCTAGTAGGATCCTACAAGCAGGGCAATGACCACAGCACCTTTTTGCCTTAGTTGCAAGGCGCACGGAAGGATCCTGAAGCGCCTTATCGTGCGGGAAAGCCAGAAGCAGGAAGGAAGGCGGGCGGGTAGTTATGCCCACAAGTACAAGCAGCGCCCGAAGCCTATAGGCTGGCTATGCACAAACTGCGGCGCCATGTTCACCGACGAACAGAAAGATAAATGCAGAACGAAACTTTACGGGTCAGAAGAATACCGAGTTTCTGAAGACGGCACCCTGAAAAAGATCCGCCAGAAGCACAAGCCCATTGAAGGGCTTTACGACCTGACCGAAGAAATTCAGAACGAACACCATTACTTTTACCACGAAGATTAAAGTTTAAATCGCTAGGATCCTATCGCTAGGCATGGCAAGAACAGAAGCGCCAGACTGTCAGAACTGCAAGGCGCCAGACATGAAGCGCCTGCTTATCCGAGAAACCAAGAACGACGACGGCAAGGCAAAGCAGCATAACAAGCCCGTCGGCTGGTACTGCATTGCTTGCGGGAACATGATCTCCGACCCCATGATAAAGAAATGTCACAGTTGCGGATCCCTTTCAACCTACAAGTACAAGGGTTCGCCCAAATGGCACAATGCCCCCGAAGGGTTACTGTGTCACAAATGCTATAGCGCCAAGGTAAAAGTTAAGTCGTAGTCTGCTTATCCCCAAGTGGCGATATGGGGCTTCTTGACATGCTCAAGGAAAAGGTTAGTACTAGCAGGGCGTACGGGCGCCCGTCTGAAGGTTCTAAAGTTGGCGTAGACTTGGGGGAAGACGACAAGTTCATTGCAGAAACAAGGGCTGCAATGGCTAGAGCCAAGAAAGATAAAGCCGACGACAAAGACGACTTTCTTGAAAGTAGGCGGGCTAAAGCCAGACGCTACAACGAAAAGATCGGGCGGGGGATCGACAAGGTTAACCGTGGCGTCGCCAAGGTGAACAGGGGCGTCGACAGGTTTAACAAGGGCGTCGCAAGTTTTGAAAAAGGGCGTGACGATTTCTTTACCGGCATGGCGCAGAGTTCCCAGACACTAGATCTAGGGATCGGCGGCAAGGACACTTTCGATATGAGCGGCATGATCCCGACAATGGGCGGGGGCAAGAAATCCAAGGGCGGATCCGACGATCTGGGCTTTGGTGATTTTAGCAGCATGTTCAGACGGTCTTCAGGCGCACCAAGGCGCAAGCGTTCCAGTGGAAATAAAGGGGGGAACGGCGGGCTTGTTCCGATCTATGGCAAGAAGGGGCGGGTAGTCGGCTACACCAAGAATCAGAAAAAGAAGGCGCCAAGGCGTGCAAGGTCAAACAGCATTTTTGATATTGATATTTAATGCCAAAGAAGAATGATGTAAAGAAAGTTAGGGAATTGCTGCGCAAGCAGGGGATCGGCTTTGACGGCAAGCACTTCAAGAATATCGACGACCTGATCGACATGTCAAAGCACTTGGATCTAAAGCGATCCAAAAAGAAGGATTATGTTTTTTAACGACTACCTTTATTCTAGGCTTGGCTAAAGCAATACGGCAGCAGGACAAGCACCGGATTTCATTACGGGCGGGGGGTTGCGAATCCCTGCCCTTCGCCCGTTCGTTTCTATACAAACTTTATAACTTGGCACGATAACCCCTTATTCCGTGCGAAGGGGTATTGTATGGCACGGTTGATCCTGTTAACCTATGGCATTGAATATCTGAACAAGTTGCACGCAGATCAAGTTAACAACCTTGAAGAAAAGGATCTTAAATGTTGGTCTTGCGGGGAACTTTGGAAGCAGGGCGACCTGATAATTATCAAGCGGCTTTTCAACAAGAACGGCGCCCTGACGGTCAAGCGCCATGCGTCTTGTGCGATTAAAAAGAACGTGATAACACCGGAAGACCTGAAGAAATTAAAGGCGCAATACAAGACCTTTGGCTACGCCGTTATTCTGGGCATGTTCGGGATCTATGCCGCTAACCTTTTCCAGCTGATCTTTACCTAATGTCGAAAGCCTATCAGAATTACATTGAAGTTCTGGATCAGAAAAGCAGGTTCACCAAAGAGATCTATCTTAACTGTTTAAAGAATTTCTGCCAGTTCACGCAAATAAAGAATTGTGATCGCCTTGTCGAACTGGAAGTAAAGAAACTCGAAGACATGATCAAGGACTTTCTAACCTACCTGACAAACAACGGCAAAAAGTATTCTTCGCAGAATCAGCACGTGAGCGCCCTGAAGGTCTTTTTTGTCTGCAATCGTGTCAATCTTAACTTTAACTGGCTTTACATGTTTATCAAAAAAGACGACCCGGAAGATAGGACACGGGATCGCCCGCATACAAAGAACGAAGTTGGAAGACTTCTAAAGCAGGCGGATCTTCGGGGCAAGGTCGAAGTCGGGATCATGGCTGGCGGGGGCGCAAGGGTCGGGGCGCTACCGGGGATCAAGATCGAACACCTTGCCTATCTGGAAAAGGAAGCGCTGTATGCTATCGACGCGTACCCCGGCGACCAAGAAAACTATTGGATCCTAGTGACGCCGCAGGTTAGCAAGTGGATCGACGAACTGAAAGGGTCAAGGAAGGAAGGCTATTTGTTCCGCAGCAAGAACGACAACAAAAGCCAGATAAGCAGAGATGCTATCGTGCAAGACATCTTTCAGCTGACTTTAGCCGCAGGGCTAAGGGAACCCGGCAAGTCAGACGAACGCAAGAACGTAATGCTTTGTCACGGGCTGCGCAAGTTCTTCCGTACCCATTTAGAGATAGCAGGGATTAAAGACGAACAGGCGGAACGGCTGCTTGGGCATTTGAAGGATCTGAAGCGCCGCTATAGCAAGCCCACCGCCCAGCAAGTTCTTGATAGCACGGAATACATTAAAGCAATCCCGTACCTGACGATCCAAGTATGAAGCCGATCAGGGTAATGCCTTTCTTTGCAGCCTGCTTTGTGTTCCTTGTCTTTGCGGGGCAGCAAGACCGGCTATCCGCCGACGCCCCAAGGTCGGTTAACTTTGCAATATCCCTGTCGGTCGTAGTCGGGATCATGCTTGTCGGCTTGCTGATGTACCGCTTTGGGATCTGGCTGGAAAAGGCGCCAGTGACCAAGAAGGGGAAGAACAACGTCGTTGTAAGTAAGTAACTGTGACAACTCATTATTTATAACCCCCCTATACGTAGGTATGGCGTGGATCACGAATTGACGTATGGCAAAAACGGCACGCCCGAAGTTATCGCTGAAGTCATTCGTGGCTTTCAAGCCATGCAGAACAAGGGCGAAGTGCTTACGGATTTCCAATACCGATTTTTTGTTGCAATGCACGAACAAGCGAAGGGGCTGGCGGAATAATGGCAAAGCACGAAGTTAGCAATGCTTGGTACAGGTGGGCGAACTTTGGAAGGGATCCGCTTTCTAGGAACATGCACTTTGCAGCCCACGCCTTCCAGTATGGCGAAGATTTTGCCCGCAGTCTTTATACAAAGAAACGGGGGCAAAGATCCTAATGGCAACTAGCACCGAAGCAGTTAGCCCAGCTGAAGCGTACAGTGAACACCTTTTGCACTATATCGGATCCCAGTTGTACGGGATCCCCCGCTTTGTCGCAGAAAGCAAGCGGATAGGCGCCCAGCGAACTTGTACCTTTGGGATCCTTAGCAAGTTGCACTATGGCGACAAGATCCTTCTGGCGCAGCACCAAAAGTTAGAACAGGTCGATCAGGTGACAGGGGCAAAGAAAGATCCTATTCCGACCGCCATAGTATTCGGCTACCTTCGGGTTAACGGCATGACGCATAACTTGCCCAAGGAAGTAAGCGAACAGGTTCTAAAGCGCCTTCATGTCGACGAGTACGAAGCCCCAGCTGGCGGCGGCATGGAAGAAAGCAGGGCTTGCGGATCCTACATGGTCGGGGGCGTCGCATACGTGCAAGAAAACATTCCAGAAATTTGCAGCGTCATTGAAGCCGTCTGCAAGGAACAAGGCATAGCCCACGATAGAAAGCCGGTAAAGTATTTCGTTCGTGGAACCGTAACGACCTTTGACAAGCCGCTTGTCCTAGAAGATACGCCCTTTACTCGGATGTACTTGAAGGTGAAACTGAACAAGAACGAAGTCGACCTGTCTGGCGGCGAAGCGCCCAAGCACGCTATCTTTCAGATTTCAAACTATGAGCGCAGGGAATACATGAAGAAGGAAGACGGGGCAGCCTACGACAGGGCGCTGCTAGACGAATACACTGAAAGGGTTGGGGGTAAAGGATCCTAAATGGCTGGCTTAAGATTGCTGCTTGCTTTTGGTATTATCTTTAGTTCCTTGCCGATCGCTACTTTGGCGCTGCTAGCATTTGTTAACGACGCTGAAGACCACGGTAAGCAAGAATCTGCAATGTCCTTCAGTTCGCTTGCCATATTCTTCGGGATCTTTGGCGCAGGCGCATTTCTGGGAAGTTGGGTACTGAGTACGGAAAAGGCTAGTTCCCCTAATGCTAATCCGTCTTCGGATAAGGGGAAGGTGAACTGATCACATGGCAGATCTTTACTTCATTCTAACGCTTGTAGTCATGCCCATTATTGGCGCAGGGATCGTTATCGGGCTAGTCTACCGCTACAAGCGCAGAAAGGCACAGGAACAAAAGGGGGCTAGCGTCTAATGCCCAGCAAAATGTACACGTCAGTGGGGGATCACCATTGCGTAAAGTGTGGTCGCCTTCTGTTCCGTGTAGAGTACGGCAAGAACGGCTTCGTCGGGATCAGGGGCATGGAATACTATTGCGCCTGTGGCTATACTGGCTTGATCACTTGGGGAAGCCGCAAGGTCACAATGATCGGAAAGGGATCACAATGATCAAAGTCAGCGTAAAGTTTGAACAGTGGTTAGAAGCCGAAGTTAAACGACGTGACCGAGAAAATAAAAAAATGGATAAACCTAATTGGCATAGTATTTGGATTGCTGACTTGATAGGCGATAATCCAAAATGACAGACAAGATCAAGGCAACGATCAACTTTTCCATAACCATTGAAGCCTTTAACATGGAAGACCTGAAGCGAAGGGTCGACCTGCTTGCAATGGCTGCCAGCGAAGAAGGGGCGCAGAATGTGAGAATAACGCCGCCAGAAGGGGGCTATACTTTCAGCGCCCGGCTTGTCGCCCTGACCGACACCTTCCAAAGCCAAGGCACTATTCCGATCTACATGTTGGCGTTTAGCAGCCCAGACGAACTATCGAGATCCCCCCAGCTGTCCGACTTGGTGCGGGGCAAGAATGACGTTCGGATCACAATAGCCAAGCAGGTAGTTACACTATGAAGATCCTGCTTTTACTGACGCCCAGCGAACGACAGGCGTACTTTTGCAGTTTCCCAGACTGCAAGGAAGCCCCGCTTTACCTGACGGAAGAACTGGGCTTTTGCTGCGTGGCGCACTTCAAGATAGCCGAAGCCTTTGAGAACGGAACCTTGCAGACCGTGACCCCGATAACTGAAAGGGGAAGAAAGGCGTTAGAAGACCTGCTAGCGAAAAAGAAGGAAGGCGGCACATAATTGGGCAGAGTCACCCCGACGCTTTCCTATGCCGCTGAACGCTTTGTACAGAAATGGATCGATAATCACAATAGCCTAGCAATGAACAGGAACAAACAGATAACTTCCAGAACCGTAGCGGTCGGCGAAATCATGCACTTGCTAGGCATAGGCTACGATCTATGGACTGAAGAAAGGCAAGGATCCTAAATGGTAACATGCGAAAAGAAGGATCAATATGGGAAGCAGTGTCAAAGAGAACAAGGACATTCAGGGGCTTGCATAAATGACGAAAGATATTTTGTCGCAGGCTGGATCGACCAAGGCGCAAAGCCTGCTAGAAGAAAATTCTTCCTGTGGATCGCCTGCTTTGCTTTCATGCTATCGATCCCGCTTCTATTCTTGACTTGGGGCGCCAGCTGGTACGCTTGGGTGCTTCTGATATTGATCTTTGTAATACCCGTAATGGGGGCGCCCCAGATCAAGCGCATGTTTGAAGACTTTCAGAAGGAAAGGCGATCCAAATGACAGGAACAATAGAACTGAGCGATCAAGACGTAAAGGATCTCGTATTGGCTATAGAGTTTTACAGTGAGTACAGAAATCTACACATGCGCAGAACTGACGGCGGTAGATCTAGGCTAGCCCGCCTAGAACGATTGAAAGATCTCTTGTTAAAAGTAGAGGTTAACAGCCATGACTAGCAAGCCTTCCCTTCAGTTCTTGATCGGAATTGTCGGCGCCCTGTCCGTCTGGGTTACGGTCGCCTACTTGCTGCCCCTGTTCGGCTTTGACCTTTCCTTTACCTTTGTGCTAGCCCATACCGCTGCGATCGCTGTCATGGGCGGTTTTCTGTACAAGATCTACAAGACTATCCAAGCGCCCCCGCCTGTCGTCGACAACGATCAAACGCGCTGCCTGATCCTTTCAGCGCCCACGCATGGGATCCTTCAAGACAGGGCAAACTATTGGCTGGGCGGAAAATATGGTAAAGTCGTCGGGCTTGCTATATCCGTGAACGACAAAAGCGCCCACATGGCGATCTTTTACTCTGCCCCGGCGCCCAAGGAACTAGAAGTAAAGGAAGCGGAAGAATGAACTGCTTCAGGTGCGGAAGGAACAGGGCTATAGGCGTCTGCGAATGTTGCAATCATTACCTTTGTGCAAAGTGCGCTAACCCGAACGCCGCCTGTCTGCCTAAAAGGATCCTAAAGGCGGGGCAGTTCCGACCAAAGGGAACGGGGGGCTTGTCTGTATGAAGCCCGTACACCATGAGTCTTATATGCCCCCTATACGTAGGTATGGCGTGGATCACGAAATGACCGTTCAAACACTTGACTTAACCAAGGTCGATTTTTCGACAAAGACCGACAAGGAACTTTTCGAAATGGTACAGAACCCGAAGGGCTGGAAGTATTCGACGATCCCGGCAAAGGTCTTTAGCAAGTATGAAGCCGATCGCCTAGTGAACGCCATAACATACTTTGCAGGCGGCGCAGAAGTGCGACGGGTCGGAAACAATGCAATCGTCGAAAGCAAGGGCTATTACTTTTTCATAGGTGCTTAGAACATTGGCAAAGTTCACCCTTCCCGATTTTATTGGAAAAATGACTATCGACGAACTAGACGCTTTCCTTGAAAGGTCGCAGGCAGAGTTTAGGAAGAAGCACCCGCACGCCGACAGGAACAAGGCGATCACTGGAAACCCATACTACAAGTTAGACGGCGAAAAGATCTATTGCTTGGACTGCGGGCAGCGGCTCGGCATGATTATACTTCCCTGTCCGATCTGCGGGGCTAACGCTGCTTGGGTCTACGAAAGCATGTTAAACAACCCAGCTGATCAACGCTGGCGGGGAAGCCGCTATATACGTCGGGCGATTAGCAGCCAGCAAGAAGCCGCCCTTTATTCTCTGAAGGATCGACAGGGCAGCCTAGAGTTAAAGGAAGGGGATCTTTAATGGCGATCGGCGCACATAGAATTATCATCGTGACAAAGCCGAACGCCACGCCCCAGATCTTTGCAGCTGGGAACAGTGACAGAAAAGCCCTTCGTTTCCTACAAGACAAAAGAAAAGACTTCCCCGAAGAAAAAGGCTATGAAGTTAGGCTATTCAAGCAGATCAGAACAGAAGGCGATCGAAGGCATGGGGATCCATAATGGTAAATTCGTGGGCTTATTGGGCAATGGGATCTATGCTCGCAGCAATACTAACATTAGTCTTTGTCGGGCAATACCAATCTAGTATCAAGACTGAAATATTAAATGCGCTTGATAACGAAGACAAAGCAATAATTCAGAACAAGACGCAGGCGATCCATGCTTACCTAGACAGGAATAACTTGCGCTTTGAGAACGATTCAGACTTTAGCGTGACTGAAAGACTAAATATCCTTCAGGACAGGGGCGTAATTCCAAACGAAGAAGCAAAGATCAGGATCATGCACGATCTTAACGCAATGGAAAGCGAAGCGGGTAAAGCCTTGGAAGATAACGTGAACGATCGCATTAGCCTGATTCTTCTTAACCCTTACGATGTTACTCTATTGATTGTAATAATGGGGATCGGCGGCGGCTTGAGTGTGGTTTTCTTGACACAGGCAATGAGGGAACCTAGGAGAAACGGATCACAATGAAAGTTCAAGCAATCACCACGCTTTACGCCTGTGGAACATGGGGCGCCTTGTGCGTCTTGATAATCATTCTGTCACTGACAGGCAAGATCCCACAAGGGGTAACTGAAAGGATCGGGTTTAACACGTCTGCCCTTCCACTTTTTGCAGTTCTGGGGCTAGCCATTATAGGCGTCACTATCAAACAGCTGTTCGACGACCACCGCCAAAAGCAGGAAGCAAAGGCGAACAGGATCAAGTACGCCGACACATTGGATCCAATGTACAAGAGCGGCTTTCTAAAGGATGAAGATAATTAATGGAACAGCAAAGCGAAAGGCTATCGACAGGCGCCAAGGTAATTGTCTTTGTCATTCTGGCGGAAGTATTGCTAGCGATCTATCTGTTCGGCTTCCTGTCATTTATGAACCCAGAACAGCGATACGAAACACTGCGGGATCAGGGCATGACACACGATCAGGCACTTGAAGTATTATTCAAAGAAGCCCAGATCACTGTTTCAATATTTTTCGTGATGCTAGATATTCCATTGTTTGTCGCAGGCTTTAAAGGGCTAGCCCTATTGATCCGCCTAGATCCGGCAAAGGATCAGGAAATGCGGCTAATCCGTATCTTTCTGCTAGCCGCAATAGTCGGTTTCCTTGTATGGCTTCCTATAGCGGAATCGAACTTTGGGGCAAATAATCCTACGATTGGCTTGGTGTCGACAATCATACTGATCATTACAATAGGATCGGTGCTTGCGCTTGTGGTCTTTTTTATCAAAGCCGCAGGGTCATATGCCGAATGTGAGGGCGATTAAAATGGATGTTTTCGGAACCAAATTACTCTTAGCAATGTGGATCGGCTTCCCTTGTGCCTTGTTAGCAGTACTGCTTCTGTTAATGTATGGGGTGATCTAAATGAATAAACGCAAGTTAGTCTTTGCAGCCGTCGCAGAATACGCCCAGACGCTAGGGATCCCGGCGCCAGAAGTTCTTATTGTCGGCGTCGATCCAGAAGCCAAAAACCTTATCGGGCGCCGCTATCTTGGCTGCGCTTACAGGGGCGGGAACAGGATCGTCGTCAGGGCGTACGGGCGAACAGCTGCCGAAATTAAAAGCACGGTGGCGCACGAACTAGTACACCTAGCCTTCCCAAAACTAGATCATGGCGTCAACTTTGAGTACTATCGGGCGCACTTGCAAAGCGGCTTTATGGCTTTCGACGGTCGGGGGCTAATCAAGGAAATGACCAAGCCCAAGCCGACCTTATCGGAAGAAGCCCTGAAACTTTTGCAGCGCCAGAAGGCTATCGACACAAGGATCAAAAGGTTGACGACTGCCAAGAAAAAGATCCTTCGGCGCCTGAACTTCCTGAAGAAAAAGGGGACTTCATAATGCAATACCCACAGACGCCCGAACTAGATAAAATGTCAAAGGTGAAAGAAGAAAGCCAGAAGATAGGTGAATTTTTAGACTGGCTTCAAAATACAAAACGCATAACCTTGGCGCAATGGGCAGCGGCGATCGCTGACGAAGACGACGACGAACAGGATCGCCTAGTAGCCATAAGGCAATCTATCGAAGATCTTCTTGCTGATTATTTCAAGATAGACCAAGTTAAAGCAGAACAAGAACGTCGGGCGCTTCTTGAATACGTGCAAGAACAAGCGGCAAAGGGGAAGGGGAAATAATGCCGGCAAACATGATCTGCCCCCGCTGCAATTCCGACGGATCGGAAAAGGCGATCTTTCCGGGCGGAAGTCAAAGCCTTTACTGCGTCAACTGCAATGATCAGATCCCCTTTACCGAAGTGGTCGAACGTCTGAAAAAGGATCCAGCCTATAAGGCAAAAATGGGTTACGGTGGCGCTTCATAATGACTTGGTTCTATTGTCAGCAATGCGGGCGCACGTTACGCCGTGTCGAAATAAAAGGCAGACTGATAAACTATGTTTGCAGCGGGTGCGGAATAATCGACAAGAATTGTACTTGCGAACGGATCGAAAAGGAAGGGGGCTATATCGTCAAATGAATGAAGTTGTGCTTCTGTTCCTGATCTTTGCAGTCTTTACCGGCATAGTGGCGACCGCCTTCGCATACAACGATCTTGTACTAGTCATTAACGGAGAATACAATCAGTCGTTATTCTGGGTAGTCGGCTACTATGCTCCTACTTTCTGCATTGTCCTAGGGGCGATCTATATGCAAATGACCATAAAGGAAGGGCGCACACAATGACGCCCGACCAATTCTTTAGCGCAGTGGCTAACTTTATGTTCCTTGGGATCTTTGGCGCCTTTCCAGTCTTTGCGGCGGGCGTAGCGATCAGAAGAAGAATGAAGGGGCGCCAGAAGTGAAACTGAAACTGATCAAGCGGATCAACTGGCGCAAATTGCTTGTAATGTCGATCGCTATGACAGGTTGGATCGGAATGATTTACTACATGGTCAGGTTCGGGCTTTGGCTTCCTGCGATATTGGAAAGCGGCGAATATCCGATCTTCCTTGTCTTTGGCATTGCCGGCACTATGGGGGCGGTGGTCTTGTCAGGTACGTATGGCTTTGACTTTAACCCACTATGGGAAAACTCAAAGGAAGATCCACAATGAAAACAAAATTAAACAAGGGCTATTATGTTTTAATTGGGATTGCCGGGGCGGGGGCTATCTGGCTTTTACTCTTATGGAATTACGTTAACGATAAAGGCGAAATCCATAATGTCACGGTGATCAGGAATGAAAACTTTCCAAACATAAAGGGTCTTCAAATAGGATGCGTCTTTGAATTAGACGGAAAAGAACGGGCGATCATTCCCTGCGCTTATCCCCCCGGTTCAAATATTCAAGTCAGACAAGTTAATTATCTAAGAACGCCTTGGGAAATTGTCGGGCAGTGGGATCCGCAATGAACGATCTAAAATGCCCCGTCTGTTTTGAAATCATTGTATGGAACCCTGACAGCGCCCGCTATGTGTGCGGTAATTGCGCCCGTTCGAATAGGATCCTTTGGGAATTTATCGAACACCCAAAGAACAAGGATCAGCTGATCCATTACGGCGCAGGGATCGGGCTAACCTATAGCAAGCAGTTCCTTCGACAAGTGAGGGCGCCAGAATGAACGCCCTGTTAGACGCCCCTATTTGGTTCTGGGTTATACTGATCTCCTTGCTGGCAATCTTGCCTGTGCTTAAGTACTTTATCCGAAAGTTGGATAATGATTTACGCCTGCGGGCGAACAATCTTAATATCAGAATTAGTTTTCTCGAAGCACGCCTAGACGGACAGACATTTGACCCCCTTTCATATTGTCAGTTTTGCAGACAAGGCGGCTGGGGATCTTGATGTCAAAGAAAGGGAACGGCGCCAAGAAACTTGTAGTACATAACTATGACACCATGCGACTTAAATCAGGCGCATACGTAGGTAGGGTGTGGATCACAAAATGAAGTTGATTGAAAGAATACGTGGCTACCGACTCGTACGCGACTTTGACACACTGACTTTAAGGCAGAAGCGCATAGCAGCCTTTGCAAGCCTTCCTATCGGGATCGTCTTTGTCATGGGCATGGACTACATGGGCGGGGTTTCCCTTGCGTTCAGCATACGGAACCTGTGCATATTTATCCTTGCTTCGCTGGCGTTCTCGGTCGTAGTTCAGGGGCTACGGAAGAAAGGTATTGACTTATGGAAGAAGTGACATTCACCCTTTTTTTTATTGCAGTAATGATCCTTTGCTTTTTCGTTAGTCTGCACTTTGGGAACAGGTAATAGAATGGAACAAGATAAACCGTTAGTCAAAGTCGTAAAGGCGTGGGCGCACGGTGGCGCCTATGTCCTTGTTCCGTCGGCTTTGATCGGCAAGACTGTCAAGATCATTCCAGTCAAGGAAGCGCAGGCATGAAGAAAGAAGAATTTCCAGACAATGCAAAGATCACATGCAGACACGTCTTGTATGAGGGCGTCATGCCTGAATATCTCAAAGCAGACGACTGCTATACTTGCAGCGATTGCAGAGATCGATATGCACAGGATCCTAAAGCGATAATGGAAGGTCACGATCTAATCGTTGTTCATTCTGACTGTTTGCAGCCTGTCGTTCTAAAGTTCGGGCTAGTGGTGAAATAAAGACGTTCAAGGCGATCCGTCTTTGGCTTCATAGGCGCAAGTTAGACTATTACGACTTTAGGGCGCCGCTTTGTTTCCATAACTGCCCCGGCGGAAAGGAAAGCACTTTGATTAATTGGGAACTGTTCGACGACAAAGGGCGCCCCGTCTTTGGGCGCTGCCCACATTGCGAATTAAGGATCAAGTACGATCCGACACTAAAGACACTGCAAGATTTCTTAGGTGGGGATCACTATTGACAGAATACCCTTACCTTGTCTGCGATCTCTGTTCAATGCCAGTGTCGCACGATAACCCCGACAAGACCGCCCTGCTAACCTGCTATTGGCTTAACTGGGGCTTGGTGTGCGATCCATGCTATTCTAACAGTGACTTCCGCCTTCAAGTCGAAAACCCAGATCATTACCCGAATATCCCGCCCACTGCTAGGCTAAAGTTGTTACAGAAATTCCAGAAGGGCGAACCCCTGAAGGATCTGCTAAAAGAAAAGGCGGGGGCGCATATCATGTTTCTATGCAAGAAATGCGGAACAATGAACATGATAGATACAGTACTTACAGATCCCCGCCAGATCGACCCAAGACAGCAATGCCAGTTCTGCGGCAACATAGGGGATTATCAACCAAATAACATATTAACGCAAGACGGTAACTAGTAATGCTCTGCGGCTGTCCTAGATCTGCTTTATCGTGATCCACAATTACGAACATGCGGGTCGGGGCAGTTGGCAGTCTATATTCTACGACCTTTCAAAAATGAGCAGATAAGCCAGAATGATGCCCGCCCTTGGGCTTTACATAACAAAGTACTAGCAGATCACGGCGCAAGCCAATTATAGAGATGTCACGTAAGGAACCTAAGCAGGGTAGCCTAGCGGCGCCGCCTGACGGGCTAGCCCCTTCGCCAAAGGAACCGAAAGGTCGCCGCAATGGCACCCCCTGTCTTATGATCAAAATGGGCATTTGCAAGACTTGCCGATTTAAAGGCGACAAGATCGCCGACCTTCAACCCAGCCCTGACGGCTTTCGCTTGAAACTGGGGCAGTATTCAGAGATGTATGGGCATGACGCAGCGCACAAAGAGATCGCCCGCCTTTACGACCAATACTTTGAAACCGTACCTTTGGATCGTTTTATCGCCGCCTAGTTCTGCCCTGCTTGTAGGATGCTACAGAAGGATCCACTGGATCCAAGGATCCTATCGCCACATAGCAGAAATACACCCTTGTCCTAACCCTATCCATGCCTGAAGCCCAGACAGAAGCCTTGGAACTGAAGGTTAGGCGCCTTGAAGCCCACATTGCAGCGATTAACGACATAATGCCCAGCCTTCAAGACCTATCCAAAGGATCCGCAGAATTGCAGCAATACGTTACAGACGAAATTAGCCAGTACGCTTTATCGATCAGGTCTTCGAACTTAGACAAGGATCAGCTGAAGGACTTTTTCAAGCACCCCTATCATTTGTACAAGGATCGCAAGGACAAAGAGAATGAATGGCATTTAGCGATCCCGAAGTTTATCGACGTTCAGATCGGCTACTTGGAACGGGCGACCGAGAGCCACAATATCTTTTTGGTTAACCGTTACGTCGACTGGCTGGGGGAAATCCCGCAAGCCCTGAAGCAAAAGATAGGCATGAAGGATCCCCTGAATGTTTTCGTCGACGGGGATCTGCTAGTCGGCAAAGACGTGAACAAGGTCAAGGAAAAGTACAGGCGCTTTATCAAAGGCGAAGACAAGCAGGGCAATCCGATAATCAAAGACGGATCCCGCTTTGAACTTCTTAACACAATGATCAAGGAAGACGGGATCCTTCCCTTTGCGCCCAAGCCGATCCCAAAGGATCTATTGGTCGACAGGCAATGCAACTTTTCCCTGCGTGACTATCAAACCGAGCCGTGGGAAGAACTGAAGCGTTACAGTAACGTCGGGCTTTTCATTCCCCCGTCGACGGGCAAAACTTTCGTCGGGCTATGGGCTGCGACGCATATCAAGCCCCCGCACCTTGTCGCCGTTCCGACGACAATCATAGCCGAGCAATGGAAGGAAAGGATCGGGCTTCATACCGACCTTGATCTAAAGTCTGAAGTCGACGTTCTAACCTATTATTCTGCTATCAAGCAGGGCAAAAAGAAGAACTACAATATGGTGATAATCGACGAAGTTCACCATGCACCCAGCGATATGTTTTCTCAAATGTTCCAGATCCCCCATAAGGTAATGCTTGGGCTTTCCGCCACGCCGCAAAGGGAAGACGGAAGGGAAGACCTGATATTCACGCTAACAGGGCGCCCGGTGGGCATGTCTTGGGATAAACTGAAGCACCTAGGGATCATTCAGTCGCCGACTATGAACGTGTGGATCGTCAAGAACGACAGCGAACGCATGGCGACACTTGCCGGGCTTCTGTCAGAAGATCGCAAGACCATAATCTTCGCCGACAGTATAGAGCAAGGCGCAGCTGTCAGCAAGCGCTTCGGGATCCCGCACGTCTACGGGGAAACGAAAAAGAAACTCGAAACTATTCAGAACGCCCAGACTGCGGTTGTTAGCAGGGTAGGCGACGAAGGGCTATCGCTGCCAGACATTGATCGTGTCATAGAAATATCTTGGTTGTACGGATCAAGGCGCCAAGAATTGCAGCGCTTTACAAGGCTGCTTCATGGCAAAGGAACCGAAGGCGAAGGTCACATAATTATGACGGTCGACGAATACGACCACGATCGCAAACGGCTTTTCTCTGTCATGGATCGGGGCTTCAAGATCGCCTTGCATAGGGAAGGCATTACCGAAAGGGTGATCCACGAAGGCGGTTATTCTGCCCCCAGACAGCGCAGGATCCCTAGGTCGACGCCAAGGGCGCCAGCTGTTCAGGTTCCAAAAGCCCCAGACTATGACGAAAGCAAGTACCCTATGCTAAAGTACGCAGGGATCAAGAAAATAGTCGACAGCCTGAACAGGGCGCAAAAGAAGATCATTCTGTTCCTGCTAGAGCCGCAAAATCAGAACCAAAGTTACCCCGAAAAAGGTCTTATGCTGGCGCTGGGCTACACGGGCGCAAAGCGCTTCAGGCTAGAGATCTATGAACTGATCAAGGCGGGCTATGTCAAGGAAGAAGGCAAGGGCGATCAGAAGCGCTACATGCAGAACTTTTCTAAAATGTTCAGCTGAAGGACTTAGGTTAGTCCAAATGGAGGGGCGCCCCTCCACGCTCAAAACAGGCTTGGACTAGGGCTAGTCCATAGTGACAAGGCATAGTTAACATACATAGGCACTATGGGGTACATTAGTGGCGCCAACTGTGGGGTACATAGTTGACCCACATAAGCGAACTGATCTCTGAAAAACGGTTAAGTATTGCGATCCGTTCATAGGATCATGCCAACGGCAAAGCAAAAGGCGCAAAGGCTAGAAGCGAAATCGGACATGAGAACGAACCACATTGTCGCAGTGATCAAGGACAAGACAGGGCGGATAACTGACGTAAAAATAGCAGGGTCGGGGCATTTGTACCCAGTGGAAAAGATAGCGCAGTGGATCCTAGACTGCGGGCTTGAGTTCTATACCCTGTCACCGTCTGGGTCGTCGTCAAAGATCGGCGTAGCCCATAACAGCAAGAAATACCTTCAATCCGAAGGCGACAAGGCGAACGACTGGAAGAACGATAACTTGCACAGTCTACCGATCGCTGCATTGTGATCCTGCGCCCCTCCTATCAAAAGATCTGATAGCAGTCTCAATTCTTTTGAGATTGCCTTATAGACCCCCGCCCCCCAAGGTGCGCCCCGTCTTTTATCCTGCTTCCGTCGACCCTTGGATCATGTTCAAAGGTTTCCGAGTCGACACCCTGAAGGATTTCTTGCAGCTGGCAGACATGGTAAGTACGCCCAAGTTTGTCGATCAGTCGCACAATCTGGCGTTCTTTTACTTGAAAAAAAGGATCGAGTTCAAGATCAAGAGCAAGGAAGAAGCCGCCCAGCTGGCAAGCAAGGGCTTCATAGCAGGGGAAGAAATCGAGATCATGGATCCCTTCTAGGGGGTGCGCAGCGCTGCGGTGTACACTAGCCGCTAGCCAGCGGGCGCCATGCTGCCCTTTTCTTTAAACCTTTTTTTCTCTGTTCAGCGAATAATACCCTGACCCAGAAGGCAAAGGCGTCGACCCCATCCCCAACGTCACGGACGCCGCCTTTGACTGGGCGCTTTTTTCCCCTATAGTACGGCGCTTTGCCCCTTGTGGAAATTTTTTAGCCTAAGTATAATTGGGGTTAAAGTGAGCCATGATAACTTTCTATGAGTTAACTATCATATCTTGCCTAGAAATCTGGGTACTAGACAGCTGGATCCGTCAGAAATCAAAGATCTGCAAAGTCGATTTTGGGCTTCCGACCGCCCGCTATCCCCACCATAGTACCAACAAACCCCTATAATGATCGCAGGATCCGAACTTTGGCAGCGCCCTTTCTTGAAAATCACGCGCTGCCATGTTATAATTATTACAAGTTAACGGTATATCCTATAACCTACATACAATCAAAGCAATCAATCTTTTTTTTTCTTGGCAGACGACGTTTAATTTTTGATCTAAGTACTTTATACATAAAGTATAATCGCCCTTTTACTGCTAGAAAACCTTATAGCCTATACTAATGGGTGCTAAATTAATTGGCGACAGTGGCTAGCGCTATGGTCAAAAAGCAGGCGGCACCTTCGCCCCCTGACTCGGATCATGTTGAGAGTTTTCGAAGCAAAGGCGACCAGCTGATCAGTTACAAAGTGGGCGATACTGACGCCCCGATTATGGTCAAGCATACGCCCGCCCGTCTGGCATGGGATATATGGACTCACAATCAGAGAACCAAGTTCACGCCCGTAATGGTTATGGCTATGCCGGGCTTTGGCAAGACTACATTCAACCGCTGCGTTATCCACTATCTACATGAACACGATCCCAGTTACTCGATCAATTATTATCAGAACACAGACATACTAGTTCTTGATAGGATCCTAGAGAACCTACCGAAGCGCAAGCCTGCTATCCTAGTCTTCGACGACGTATCTTATATTCTGGAAAACCTGCGCCAGCCTGACAGGATCAAGATCTTGGATAGGCTAAGCAGGATCAGGGAAACAATCGACCCCGACAAGGAAACCCCTTCGATCCTGTTCATGGACTATCATTATTCCTACGCCATGCCCAAGACGTTCAGGCAGTCGAACTTCAAGGTCTACCTGTCTGTGACTGACGAAGAACGGGAAAACTACATGAAGCAAATGGGCTATCAGAACAAGACCAAGATCCAGAACTACATTCGCATATTCATAGCCATGATGCGGTACGGGCGCTTCTGGGTCAAGAACCCCAGCAATCCAGCTGAACAGCTGACATACTACACGGACAAGCCCTTTAGACCTGCGCTAGTTTCAAACTATGGCGAACTACACCTTACGTTATTTCACAAGATCTATGGCTGCGAAAAGTGCGCCTTCAAGAAATCCTACGACAAGCCCGATCCCGACTTCTGGGTTTCCCTTGTTAAAAAGTACGGTTTCACTAGGGTACACCAATGGCTTCGGATCTACGCCTACATGCACACCGGAAGGAAAACTTTGCTGCGAATGAACGATCGGTCTATCCTTGCCCACATTGGGGATCACCACAAGCAAAGCAAGATCGATCTTGTCGCAATAGTCGACCTGTTAAAGCAGGTTCGAAAAACCCCCCAGACGGAACAGGAAGCGCTTTTCATGCTGGGGCTTAATTCAATGGAAGGGCGAATTATCAATCATTTTGAGGTAACGAAAAAGCAGGCGAAAAAGGCGCTGGAAGAAGCCGACGCCCTAGGCAAGAAGGGATCGCAGGAAACTATAGATCTGCCCGAAATCGAAGAAGACGACCTTGATCTAGCCCACAGCGTAGCGCAGTACGCTGGATCCCTGACCGACGACGACGCCGACGACTTTGATCTTGAAGCCATAGAAGGCGAAAAAAAGGGGGCAGACTTTGAATAGCAGGGCAAACCGCATAATGACCGAGATCGGCATATTCTTGCTGATCTGCGTAGTGGCTTTGCTTGTTTCAAACTTTACGCCCGCAGAAATCCAATACCCTGAAAGGGGATTAATTTTGCTAGGCGCTGGCACAGCCGCCTTCATTGCCGGCTATAGTCTGGAAAAATATCGCAAGCGCAGGGAATATAGGGCATTTTTGAAGCGTGAAAGGGCGCTGCAAGAACAGGGGGAAGATCCCCGATAATGGAAGTCACGAACATAGAAATGATTATTTTCGCCATGCTTCCGACGGTTACTATGATAACGGGTGTTTTGCTGGGCGCATGGGCGGAACGTAAGCGCCTGCGTGATAGGGGGCTATTGAAATGAAACTTTGGCAACGCCCGAAGAACCGCAACAAATTTGAAAAAAGGATCGACAACGCCAGTATCTTGTTTTGCCTTGGAATTATTGCAATGGGGATCTTTAGCGCAGTGACAAGCGGGGGCGTTCTGCTTCTAGTTACCGGGGTGTCCTTCCTTGGGATCTTTATCGCAGTCGACATTATGAACGCCAAGAAGGAAGCGATCAGTCATGGGTAAGGCTGGCGCCTACGTTCTGACCCACAGGGCGATCATGCAGAAGCGCCAAGCCTACGAACAGGCGAAGGGCTTTTCAAACTACTTTAGCATGGCGCTGACGCTGCTAGAGTGGGCGGAATGTCTGCCAAAGGAATGTAAGATCGACGGCAAGCCGTTCCGTGACTTTATCGACAACCAAATGAAAAAAGACTTCCCAAAAGCCCTAGTGGAAAAGGACACGCTGGAAATAGCAGACAAAAAGACAGTCCGTAACTTTGTCGTCAAGTACGGATCCCTTATCGAACGAACGACGACCGACTATGTTCATAACTGGCATTTGCAAGGAAACCGTGATAGCCTTTGAGCCTACGAAACGATCTCTGCCATTTGAAAGCCCAGAAAAAAGTATTATTGATTGAAGTCAACGGATCCCGCCTGCGCTTCCCGATATGCCGTTTCTATGGCTGCGGGCTTCTTGCAATGGTTTCATGCGTCAAGTGCAAGAACGCCTTCTGCCCGCTAGACTACGATTTACATCTTAACAAGGCTTACTATTCATGCGTAGGATCCTAACATGTCATTCATTGATAATATCGGCTGGATGATAGGCGCCGGGTTCGGTGCCTTGCTTATGGCGCTGCCATGGTTCTTGTTTATTATGGGTGGCTTCGGATCTTAGCATGTTGAAAAATGAATTAACAAAAGCACAGGAAACGATCCTTCTTGCCTATGCGAACGCCTGCGCCCCACGGACACAGGGCTTTGACAAGGGCGATCTAAACTACGTTATGAACAGCGGTCTTGTCGACAAAAGCCAGAACCACATTACGGACAGGGGCGCCGCCTTTGCCTGCGTTCACTTGGGGCTATCCTTTACCCGCTTTATGCTAGTACATAGCGGCTGGCGGGGGCGCAGGATAACAACCTTGAACGGATCCATGACACTAGGAAACTTTATCGACTTTACAAAGCAATGGTTCCAATCGCCCGAAGAACTGGATCTTTTCTGGAAGTCACGGTACGCAGTCCTTCTAAAGTACGACAGTTTCACACGGGATAACGCCGAAGTGATCCCAGCTGACGGCGCCGCCTTTCTGGCGGAAACTCTGCTAGATGTTTTGGCTAGCCCTTCGATCGACTGGCGCAAAGTCAAAAAAATGGTCGACGACAGCGATAGACAGGGTGGGGGCTTGCCAGCTGGCGGGGTGAACAATAAAGCAGACATGGCTGCGTACCTTCGGGCTTACCTGAACTACAAGACCGAAACGGGATATAACGCACAGACGGGCAAGTGAGGCGTTAACTTCCAAAGGCAAAGGTTATCTATCCCGCCGCCTTTGGCTATTCGGGGCTAATGCCGAATATCGAACTTGGCGTCTTCTTGGCGTTTCTGATTATCCCGTTCACCATGTTTATTTTTCTTCCAGCGCTAAAGCGCCTTGGAACCTTTGGGTACGTGATCTTTATCGGCATGGGGATAGCGGGCTTTGTAATGCTTGGCGCCACTGCGTTAGTATTCTTTTCGCAGTACGACGTAGTTCTAAGCGAAGTGATCCCTGCGACGATCCAGACTGCGACCGCCACAGAGATCGAGCGAGATAGTGGCGGAAGTATTCTAACAAATACCACTAAATCATCTGAAGTTAACAACCCCGGGTACACTATAGAAACGCCGATAATCAACTCTTTTCATAATGAATTTGGCTACTTGGTAAGCGGGCTAATGTTTCTGTTCGGGGTGCTGTACTTTAAGATCCTAACAATGGGTTAAAACATGGAAGCCCTTCTTGTCGCAGGATCAATTTTTGGAATGTGCCTAGTCTTCTTCGCCACGTCGTACCTAGTCCTAACGAAAAAACCAAAGGGTGAAAAGGACTAGTGGGCTTTCAAGAAATGGCACGCACGATCCTTTGGGTGTATGTTTTCATTCTCTGCCTTTCTGCCGGGCTATGGTTCTTTGGCGAACAGCTGGCGATCCCAGCGATAGCAGACAAGTCTTTGCCCCTAGACGAACTTGCCGACGGCTACAATAGTACCGTTCTGGGTTACGAAGGCGGCGCAGGTTTCAACCCTGTCTTTCTCTTTGGCGACTATGGAAAGTCTATCACGGAATTTCTGAACATAATCTTTGGCGGCTACCTTTACAAGATGCTGCTTCTGTTCGGCTTTGCACAGAGTTTCATAACTGGCATGGTCGTAATAACAGGGTTCCTTGTCGTCGGCACCTTGATCTACTTGGTAAGCGGGCGCCAATAAAATGCTAGGCTGGATCCTTGTTGCCTTGCTTGTCGCCTTCATTGTTTCTACAATGGGGATCGGTGTTGCGACGTTTCCCTTCGACGAATATGAAGCCAAGACTGGGGCATTTATTAAAAGTCATTGCCTAAATGAGAACGGAACCGATAACGGGAAATGCACGGTCGAACCCCTTGGCATGGCGCAATACTTGGTTAACGGGTTGATCAAGATCGTGAGCCTTGGCGCTTCTTCTTACGTCGACCGCTTCGCCTGACAGTAAGAAAAACATACTGGCAACGAGGCTTTATACTAACCCCGTTATCCCCCACCTAAGCAACATGACAAACATGATGGCGTTGGGCGGGGGCATTTTGGCGATCATTGTGGGGGGCGTTCTCCTAATGGTGTCGACCCAAGTGTTCGGCTCAATCGACAATAACTTTGTCTGTTCGAACATCACCAACGACGACGGGGAAGCCGCATGTAATACCGTCAAAGATAACGTATGGTTGATCCTTGGGATCGCACCTTACGGACTTGTCTTTGCCGGCATATTCCTGATCTTCGGTGGGATAACGGGCAGAATGTAGGTAGCGGCGAAACAAAGGGGCTAGTCAAACAGGCGGCGCCGTTAACCTCCCCTCTTTTTCTTTCTTCAACAAAACTTAACTACTACGATCTTCTTATCCCGTGTACGTCATAAGACCAAACCAACTCTTGACTACGGCGAAGGGCGGGGATCCAATGATCTGCTAACCCCAGAAAAGGATCCCTTCCGACGCTGGGTTTTCAAACTTTAAATCGGGCAGACAAATAATATAGATCGCAAGGTCTGGCTAAGACGGGCAAGTGCGAAGCGTGCTATGACGGGGTGTGGTCTGCATGGGGCGATCCAGTTCAAGGGGTCGCCCTTTTTCAAACTTAAATAGTTCAACCCCTAACCCCCTACGGGCTAGTAGTGTGTCGTCTGAAGTTTTGATCGTGGTCACTGGTGTGATCGCTGTCAGTGTAACTATGCTTGCATGGTGGACTTTGTTCCCGCTTATTTTCGATTTGAATGAAGCCGACAAATGCCAAGCGGCTTTTAATGTGAACACCGCCGCAGTCTGTGAAAAGACGTACCAAATGATGGGCATACTTCCGCCCGTCGCAGTCGGGGGCATTTTTGTTTCGCTGTTCATGCGGTCGGCAAGGCGCCAGTCCGACGAAGTTCCGGAATGATCTAAATGGGAAACATTGTTATCGTCTTAGGCGGGCTGGCTGCAATGTTCCTAGTTGGCTTGATGTACTACATGGTTATGCCAATGTTCTTTAACGCCAAAGGACATTTTGACGAAAGGGTTACGGATCCCGCCATAGTCGCAAGAAGTGACGCCATGTATGGGATCCTTGGGATCTTTCCTCTAATATTCACGGGCATAATATTCCTAAACATGTACACGAAATCGACACGGGATCATTCTTCTTCTGTCTACGGGTGAAATGATGCAAAGCGCACGCGCCGCAAAGCAAAATAAAATCTGTCACTTCTGCGGGGCTTCAGGCGCCACGTCGACGACTTGGGGGCAGATGTGCGAAACCTGCTTTGTAAAAATCAAGACCCTTCAGAAACGGGATCCAGCTGGGATCGCCTAATGCAAAGCGTCTGCATTGAAGGGGGCTGCAATAAGAACGCCGAACCTTTTTCTTACCACTGCAAGCGCCACCGCTGGAAGGAAGAAATGGGCAAGGGTCGGCACCCCTATCATGGCAAAGGTTAATTCATACTCTGCTAACCCGATCCTTTATGGTGAACTGGGCTAAACTATTCAAAACAAACCCGCCAAAGGATCCTAAGAAGGCAGCGCTTGACGATCTAATTCATAACTTATTTCCGACGGGATCTTTGGTTTTCGTCTTTGCAACTATCGCATGGGCTTGGCTGTACCCAGACGTAGCCGATCGACTTGGCATAAAGTTCTTCGTGGTTTGTTCCTTGGTCTTTTCATTAGCGCTACTGGCTATCTATGGCGGCGCCCTTCCCTTCGCCGCTTACAAGTATTGGAAGTTAAGGACAGCAAAAGACCATACATAAAAACTTTAAACATAGCCGCCCTTATCCCTAGACGTGCGAAGGGGCGAAGGGAAGCAGGGGCTAAGGTTACTTTCAATTCTGATCTGTTCAATACTAGGGCTTTCGGTCTTGGGCATGGTCGACAGGCAAGCACAAGCGATCACCGCCCCGACGATAACAACAAAACAGACTTTTACCAATTCGGGGGGCGCTGCAAACTTTGATCGTGTCTGGGTCAATTCAACCCATGCGATCATGCTGGCGCAAGCCGCTGGCGTTCTGTACAAGTACACTTACAAGTTTTCAGACGACACGATAACAACCGGAAGCATAACGATCTCACACGGGTTAAGGGTGTGCAATCAGGGCTTTGGGGTAAGCAGCGTTCAGACTGACGGAACGGTTTTCGTCTTTTGCAAAGTCAGCGGAACTACCAGCGGCGTCGTAGGGAAATACAATGTTTCGGGAACCTTAACAAAGATCACGGCTGCCAACATTACCCTAGGCGCCGCAGCGCACCTTCCGCTAGACACCGAAGTGAGCAAGTATAACGTTTATACATTTTTCAATAACGGCGCAGGCGCTTCAGTGTTGGGTAACATGACTAGGGCTTTCGGATCTTTCACCCAGACCGCTGCTAGCGGCGCCAATTCCAACATAGAAACAGACAGCGGCGAAGGAAGGCTAATCGTCTATTCGGGAACTGCTTCGGCGTCGACAGATGTGGCGTACGCCTTTGGAATTAACACGGAATTGGAAGTTAGCCGCTGGGGCGGGGGCGCCGTGACGGGAAATAATAACTGTGGCGCCAGCCAGACAAATACCCCCATGACAGTCTATCCGCTATTCGACCGGATCATTGTAATTGCGATCAGCAAAACCTTTGAGATCCTAAATACTGGTACCACATGCACCCAACTTTACCCGACAACATTCGCAATCCGCCCGATCCAAGGCGTGACAATGAGCGCAAGCGTGCATACCTATAGCAGCACTTTACAGCAAGTCTTGGGAAATAGTACCCAAGTCGTCGGTTACATTCCAAGCACTTCGACAGCACAAGCAAATTATCTTTACCCTGAAACTATTTCTTCGTCTGGCGGGGTCGGAACGATAACGGGGATCGACGAACCAAAGTTCTATGTTCTCAATACGGATCATTTCGTGAGCAGTACAACTCTAACAGGCACGTCTTGGATCGTAAAGGAAGTCACGAACAAAAGCACAGAAGTTAATATTAACCCGTACTCGGAATTTCTAAACATTCCAGTCGTCGCCAACAATACAATAGTATGGTACGACCTTGTTCACATGCTTTGTGATGCAAACTATGTTCTGCCTAACCCCAAGATGTACCTTAACTCTGATAGCGATTGCGTCGACTGGCGAATAATTCCGACACGGACAGATAGCATAGGGCGAACGATCCCATACGATCAAAACTCTGATCTTATCCACACTAACCCGCAGACTATCTACACCATGATCCTAAGCGCCGCCCAGCCAGATCTATACTTCATGCGCTCAATCTATGACGGCTTCGACGTAGACACTGGCGCCTTTGACAGCGGCGGGGCGCTGGGGCAGTTCTACCTTTACGGGCAATGCTATACGGCGCAGATCGAAGAAGAAAGCACGGGCAACATTTTGCAGACGGGCAACATTTGCGCTAATGACGTAACCGAGAAAACAATAAGCCTGTCTGGGATCTCGATCCCCGACGACTGGCTTGGCACTACTTGGTCGCACACAATAGACAGAACCTACAACAATGGAACGGTACGCGACGATCTGCTATTCACCTACGCCAAGAACGTAATTCCGTACAATGCTTCGCTTCATGTTTATGATAACGTCTTCGACGCCCCGACCTTTGATCAATGGTACAATGTAACTGGCGCCACGGCGAACGTCATTGTTAACGTCACTTCGATCTATTCGAATCAGACGATCTATTTCGATCTATACGAAAGGTCGACTGGAAACGCTACGGTTACTTTGGTCGTTCAAGACGTGAGCGCCGCCAAGGTGTTCACCTACGGCGAAGACTTTGCCGACTTTGGGCTGGTCTTCGGGATCCCAGCCGTGTCTATCTTTCCGATCCTTGTCGGCTTTATCTTTCCCCGGTCTATCGCCTACTTTGGATCAATCGTGACAGTCGCAGTTATTGGGATCATGATGATATTCGGCTTTATCACGCTGCCTATATGGTTCTGGGGGCTTGCGATCCCATTGCTGGCGCTGTCGGTCTTTATGGGGAACAGATCACGGGGGGCATGACTTGCTTCGCCTGCTTGGACTAATGACAATTCCAATTCTTGCGGGCTTGGGTAACGCCTTTCTGATAGCCGCCCTGTTCCCTTCGTCTGGCTTTGCAGCCTTGGCGCTTTTCTCTGGCGTCTTTGTGAGTATCTACCTTTTGCGCAATCAGATCTTTAAGGAAATGGCACGGGCGCACGGTCACGATCAGAACTATAGCAGTGAGGGCTTTCAATGGAAAGAACAGGATCCCTATGAGCCTATACGCTTCGGGTGCGTGAACTGCCATTTCGCCCACGGAAAGATCCAATGCCCCAAGTGCGGATCCCGCCTGAAGAAACTACTTTGACCCTATGCCCTAACTTTGCAGACTTTAAACTTAAATAACACTGCTTTAGAACATTGAACCTGTGGATCACGAATTGAAGGTTCCGCTTTGTGACTGTATTACATTGAAACTAACGGGGGCTAATAATAGGGGGGATCGTCATGCGTAGTACTGCTTTGGCAAGAAACGCACTAGCCCCCGCCGTGTCAGTCACCCAAATGTAAAATGAAGTTGTCTTTTAGTCTGCAAGTAAAGATCGTCTGCTTGACCGTCGGGCTTTCGCTTATCGGTCTTGCCATTGTGAACTTTGTCGTCAAGGATCCCGAAGTAGGCAGTACGATTATCCGGCTCATTGGGCTGCCATTGATCGGCGTCGGGATCTTTATCATGATCATTAATATCATGGGGCTTAACAAGTTAAGACACAAAGAAGAACGACAAGGATCCTAAATGAAGAAAGGACAGGGTAAGTATTTTTGTACCTTCTGCGGTGGGCGCAACACAAAGGCAAAGCGTGCAAGGACTGAAGGCTGCCAAGTACAGACGCCGATCTATTGTAACGACTGTAAGTTATGGTCATTGTCACTTACCTAGATGCCAATAGTTAACGGCGTCGACCTTCCAGACTTTCAAATGATTAGCGTTCTTTGTGCGAATAAAATGATCAAAAAGTCAAAGGAAAAAGGCAACACTTGGCGGGATCTAAAATATGTCAGGCACGACGAATTTCTATATGAAGCCCTGCTTGACCACGCAAACAGGATCACTATACCGGATCGGCTTGTCGACTGGAACCACACGGGGGCTTATGAAATTCACCAAGGCAGATTAGCCCTAGACAAAACGATCGGGGCGACAGTCGACGTTATGAATTTTGGCGCCATGATTATCGAGAACGCCATAGGCGCACATGGCAGCCCTTACGTGAAATACATTCTAGATCATACATGAAGAACATAGGGCGCTTTGAGAACTGCAAGGGCTGCGGGCAGCCAGCTGAATGTAGGCGAACGAACGAAGGCTTCTTTTGTTCTATCTGCTATTTCGCAAACAATATCAGAGATCAAAGCATAAGGCGATAGAATGACGTACAAGGCTTTTGAGGTTCCACAGAAGGAAAGGCTAGACGGAATAGCAATGATCATTCTTGAAGCCGACAGGCAAGGGCTTGCTATCACTGACGCCGACCTTGACAGGATCTATTTCCTAGCCGCAGGCAAGGGGATCAATTATCAGTTTCATAATGTTTGCAAGCGCCACGGCGCCTTTAGAAAGAAGGTTAACCGCTGCCCCGAATGTGGCGCCCTGACCCGGAAGCAAGCCCGACCCGCAGAACAGCGCCACAGGAAAGAATACTACGAGCGGCACAAGCCGCAAGCAATAGCGCCCCTTGTCCGAAACTAGGCTAGCGTGGAAAGCAAAACTGCGGAAGGAATTGCCGCCAAAGGATCCAGAAATGGTTAGGCTAGCATTTAGATCCAAGTCGTACCGCTGCGTTTCCTGTCAAATGCGCTTCCATACCCACAGGGGGCTAATTGCGCACTATACTAAATCGCATTGAAGGTTAGGCGCCCCAGTCTAACGCAAGAAATAACAGATCTAGCAAGCAGCAAGAACAGGGAAGTTTCTTTTGACGCCAGAGCATACGCCGCTCATTATGGGCTTCGCTTCAAAAAGCGGGGCTGGAAAACAGAAAGGGCAAAGCGCAGGAATGTTAGTGTCGAAATTATCTATGACATGTACGGCATTACGATCTTGGTCATACGGGGCAAGAAGTTAGTCGACGTTATCATTTCCAAAGGGGATATGTGCGGCGGAAACGCAGAAGGGGCGACTTATCGGGCTACCCTTAACTGGGTCACAAAGATCCAGAAATGAGATCAGATACTTGGGTAGCCAGCCAGCTGTTTCTTTTGCTAGATACTATTTTCAAGGACAAGAAGGAAAGGGAAGCGCTGCCAGTCTTTGCCGTTCTGAAATATGAAGGCTACAATTCTATCCTGCTTAACCTGACTAGCGGCGAAACGTTCAAGGTAACGGTCGAACAGGTAAAGGCATGATCGGCTATTCTGAATATGACACCGAAGCCAAGAAGGAAGCGGCAAAGTAATTTAGAAATGTCAGACTGGAAGCACCAAGACTTAGCGGCGGAAGATTCGACAGCGCATATTTACGATTATCTCTATAACAGGATCCGCTTCGCCAAAAGCATGTATGCCGACTTTGCTTCAGAAGTGGATCGAATAGCAAAGTCGGATCAGCATGTCCTAGAAATCGGCTGCGGAACTGGAACCGTTACAAGCCTTATCCGATCGGGCGTCACAAAGTACGGCTTCGATATTTCTAGTAACATGCTGGCTGTCGCAAAAGGAAAGATCAA
>Ga0134127_10000335_pt1 | contig 47600 bp, 42 predicted proteins | sample KB31753_FD_96459 | JGI IMG/M metagenome (GOLD analysis project Ga0134127, IMG submission 96459) | Terrestrial soil microbial communities with excess Nitrogen fertilizer from Kellogg Biological Station, Michigan, USA - KB3-175-3 | ecosystem: Environmental > Terrestrial > Soil > Unclassified ...
CTACATGGACGGGCAGCAAGAGCGATTCGACCTGACCAACGGTGTTGTGTTCGTGGACTACGCCAATGTCGACGCCGACGTCAACGGATCCAGGCGCGTCCCCGGTCTGCTCACGCGCGGACAGGTCCGCAGATTCAGCCGCGCACTCACCGGCTCGACGGCCATCGACCGGATTACTTTGGAAAGCTTCGACACGTCCATCGTCCCGGTCTTCGTCGCCATCACGGCCGAGGTTGGCGACAAGCCGCCCGCGAAGGACGAAGAGAAGCCGGAGCCGGCAGTCGGGAAAGAAAACGAGAAGGAGAGCGAGCCGAAGCCGCCACGCTCGGGCTGATTCGGGCGAAGCGGATCGCCAAGCGCCTGGCGCTGTTTCGGGGCTGGAGCGCGGCCTTCACTATCTCGTTCAACGAGCACGCGCCGTACACGCGCTGCTCCCTTCGAATTGACTTCGAGGCAGGATTCGCCTCTCCTACGGGAGAAGCTTGGAACAAGCCTATGCACCTATTTCGTCCCCGACTTGCGCCGCTACTGCTCGCCTTCGGGGTCGAAACTTTGAGCGTTGCCGCGGCGTCGGACCCCTCATACGCATGGATGTACTCCATTATCGACGCGGGCACCAACGCCGCGTCGGCCGCAGGCCAGGAGCAGAACGTGGCGATGGACGGGAAGATCATGGTCGTAGGCAAGCCCCAAGATTATTACGTTGGTCTAGCCTACGGTCTAGCGGAGGTACATGACGCCGCCACAGGTGCGCTGTTGCACACCATCACAAATCCCACGCCGGCAGGACTTGACTTCTTCGGCTCCTCCGTGGCCATTTCAGGCACGCGGATCGTGGTCGGAGCGATCGGGGATGACACCGGAGCGACCGATGCGGGCAGCGTATACGTGTATGACCTCGCCAGCGCTTGGCCCACCGTTCCCGTCGCCACGCTCAACAATCCCAGACCGGCGCAATGCGACTGGTTCGGCTGGTCTGTGGCCATCTCTGGCACGCGGATAGTAGTCGGAGCTCCACTCGTGGGTCACTCTGATGCAGGAGCCAGTTATGTGTATGACCTCGCCAGTCCTACCCCCACCGTGCCTGTAGCCATCCTGACCAATCCGGCAAGCCGTGGCAGATTCGGATTTTCCGTGGGTATCTCCGACAAGCGGGTGGTGGTCGGCGCGCCCTCCCACCATAACGGCGCGGTCGATACGGGCGGAGCCTATGTGTATAATACGGGCAGAGCGTATCTGTATGATCTAGCCAGCGCTGCACCCACCGTGCCTGTCGCCGCGCTTAACCATCCTATCCCTACGACAAGCGAGGGGTTCGGCTGGTCTGTGGCCATTTCCGAGGGTCGGGTGGTGGTGAGGGCATATCGGGAAGAGCCCGGGGACCTCGCACTTGACAGGGCCCATGTATACGGATTGGCCAGCGCCCTGGCCAACGTACCGGCGCTCACGCAGGCCAGACCAAGCCAAGCAGCGGATGCCTTATTCGGTAACTCCATGGCCATGGACGGCGCGTCGTTCGTCGTGGGCGTTCCCATTGAGGATCCCGGCGGCACTGACCGCGATGCAGCCCGCGTGTTCAGCCTGGTACCGAGGTTAAAGATTGTCCCTGGTGCGCCGGGCTTCGCCACACTGTCCTGGATTCCCGCGACGGCGTCTGGCTTCGTCCTGCAATACACGGACAGCCTGGTGCCTACCAACTGGCTCAACTCCCCGAGCGGCGCGGCCAATCCGGTTACCGTTACGGCGACGAACGCCTCGCGGTTCTATCGTCTCTTCCAACAATGATGGAAGCAGAGTGGGTCGCGGCGGCGAGCGCCAGTCCGCCGCTAGGATTGCTCAGTGGACGCGCGGCAGGCGTCGGCCACGGCGGCCAGGTGACGCAGGAAATCCTCACGAGCGGTGGCGGGGAGGACGGAGAGGACCTCGAGCTGCAATTCGACGGCGATGGCGCGGGCCGTTTCGTAGCGCTTCCGGCCCGTCTTGCAGAGCCGAATGCGGTGGGCACGCCTGTCGCTCTCATGCGGGTCGCGCTGGACGAGGCCTGCGCCTTCCATGCGTTGGAGCATCGAGGCGACGGTATTCGGGTCACTGCTCATGGCTTCGGTGAGTTGGCGCTGGGTCATGCCCTGCGCGTCGCCTTCCAGGAGTGTGCGCATGACGGTGAATTGATCGGGAGTGATGCCCAGGTGCGTGATGCGGCGGCGGAAGGCCTGGTTGAGGCTGTACCAGGCGCGGCGCAGCAGCGGGGGCAATCGGCGGCGCTCGGGGGAGTCGATGGGCAGGGCGGGGATGGGGCGGGGATTGCGGGCGGCCATGACAAATTTTGAATCGGGCAGGCAGATAATACGTATAGGTATTATTGCGTTGCAATCGTTTTCCGAAGGCGCATAGTCACCTTTGATCCGCGGCTGCCGCTGTGCTCGCGAGGGCGTTGGCTCAACGGCGGCGCGGGGCGTTTCCGTGCAACCGTAAACTCAACTGACACGATGAAACCTTCGACCTTTACCTTCCTCCGCGTGGCGGGCTGCGCGCTCGCCGCGAGCCTCCTCTTTTCCGGCCAGGCCCAAGCCAAAGTCAACGGCTGGCTCCAATGGCGCGGGCCGGACCAAAGCGGCACGACGCGCGAAACAGGCCTTCCCGAAAAGGTGGACGCCAAATCGCCGCTCTGGACAGCGGCCTTTCCAGGCCAGTCCGCGCCGGTCATCGCCGATGGGAAGCTTTACATTAACGGCTACCTGGGCGAAGGGCCGGACTTGCAGGAAGTCGTGTCGTGCTTCGACGCCGAAACCGGCGCAAAACTCTGGGAGCATCGGGAAAATGATTTCCTGAGCGACATCATTTATCTGCGCTACTCGAACTCGTCGCCCACCGTGGACCCCGAGACAGGCAACGTGTTCGTGCAAGGTTCGCAAGGCTTATTGATGTGCTTTTCGGCGGACGGCAAGTTGCTGTGGAAGCGCTCGATGATGGAGGAATTCGGCCGGCTGACCTTTCCCAACGCGCGCACGGCATCGCCGGTGATTGACCGGGACATCGTCATCACGCGCGGCATCACCAGCGCGTGGGGCGCGCACGGGCCGGCAGGCGACCGCTTTTATGCGTTCGACAAGAAAACCGGCGAGCTGGTGTGGCAAAGCGCGCCGGGCGACCGGCCACAGGACAACACCTTTTCCAATCCTTATCTGGATTTCTGGCAGGGCAAGCGCGTGCTCTATTCGGCGGGCGGGGACAGCACGCTGCTCGCCATCAACGCCCGCACCGGCGAACCCCTGTGGCGCGTGCCGGTGGCCAAAGCTGGCGCCAAGGGCGGCATCAACGCGGCGGTGGTTCGCTATAAGGACCAGCTCATCGTGACTCACGAATCCGAAAACCTCGACTCCTCGGAGATTGGCCGGATGGCCGCGATGCGAATTCCCACGGCCATCACGAAGACCAATCCGCTGGTGCCGCACATCTTCGCGCCAAAGCAAATGGAGGCGTGGCGCAATGAGATCGGTTCCCTGGCCACCTCACCGGTGCTGGTGGGGGAGACGATTTACGAGGTGAACGGCACCGGCGACCTGTGCGCGATCAACGCGAACACCGGCAAAGTGCTGTGGAAACACAAGCTGGGCATCGAGCAACGGCAGAGTTCGCCGTTTTACGGGGACGGCAAGATTTATGTGGCCCTGTACACCGCGGCACAGGGCGCCGACAAAGTGGCCGCCAGCGGCGGCGACAGCGGGGGAAACGGGGAACTCTTCATCATCAAGCCGGGCGCGAGCGGTTGCGAGATCCTCAGCCAGGCCGTGCTCGAGGGCCGCTGCTACGGCTCGCCGATCGCGTACAACGGCAAGCTCTACGTGCAGACGGACAAGAAGCTGTATTGCTTCGGCAAGGCGGGGAAAAATCCCGGCCTGCCTGCGGAGCCCGAGCCGGGGCCGTGGCCCATGACAGGGGCGGCGGCGCAATTACAAGTAATTCCTTACGAGGTGCTGCTCCGGCCAGGACAAACCCAATCCTTCCGAATAAGAGTCTTGGACGCGAGCGGCTTCACAATTGACGAACTCAAGGCGAATAAGCCTGCCGTATTCTCCATTGGCACGGACGGGGGACCCTTGGCGGGCGTCGGGGCTGATATGAAGGAGGTGAAGTGGGAACCCTACGTGCCGCCCGGCGCTCTTGTTCGGGCTTTCATCAACGGCAAATTCGATGCCGAAGGCCGCCTTGTCGCCGACACGAGGTTAGTGGGCAGCGCGGGACAGTTCCAAGCGACGCTCCATGGGCTGAAGGGTTACGTGAAAGGCCGCGTGCTGCCGGGCGCGCCGCTCAAGCAGGACTTCGAAACCTTTGAGTTGAGCAACACGACGACGAACACCGTCGAGCCACCGACACCTTACGCGTTCCCACCGTTGCCGTGGAACAGCGCGCGCTTTCGATTCGAAGTGCGCGAAAAGGAGGTCGATGGCGTCAAGTCCAAAGCGCTCACGAAGACCATTGAGAACAAACTATTCCAGCGGGCGCAGGTCTTCATCGGCTTCCCCGAGATGAGCAATTACACGGTCGAGGCGGACGTCTTGAGCGAGGGCAACCGGCGCAAGATGTCCGAAGTGGGCGTGATCAACCAGCGCTACATCATCGTGCTCAAAGGCAACGCGCAGGAAATGGAAGTCAACTCGAACCAGGAACGGGTGAAGCAGTCGGTGAAGTTCGCCTGGGCGCCCAATACGTGGTACCACCTCAAAGCCCGCGTGGACGTTGCTGCAGACGGCTCTGGCGTGGTGCGCGGCAAGGCCTGGAAACGAGGCGACCCCGAGCCGTCGGCCTGGAACATCGAGGTGCCGCACCATCACGCCCACGCCAGCGGTTCGCCGGGCCTGTTCGGCTTCGCGCCGCAGGAACAACGCGTGTGCATCGACAATGTGAGCGTGACGGCGAATTGAAGTCTCTTCATCCTCAGAACCATTCCGTAGCAGCAAACTGACCTTCTTATGAAAACCACGATTGCTTTGACCGCCGCCATGACGGCCTGCGGACTCATTTCCGCCGGCGGCGCCGATTGGCCTGCCTGGGGCGGGCACGACCTTGGCCGGAACATGTACGCCAAAGCCACCGGCCTCCCCGACACTTTCAACCCGGGCAAGACCAAGTCCGGCAGCGACGAAATCGACCTGGCGACGACGAAGAACGTCAAATGGGTCGTCAAGCTCGGTTCTCAGAGCTACGGCAATCCCACGATCTACAAGGGCAAGGTCTTCGTCGGCACGAACAACGAGACGCCACGCGACCCGCGCCACGTGGGCGACCGCTCGGTCCTCATGTGCTTCGATGAGAAGACCGGCGAGTTTCTCTGGCAACTCGTCGTGCCCAAGCTCAAGTCGGGCAAAGTCAACGATTGGGAGTTGCTCGGCCTGTTCTCCGCGCCGGTGCACGACGGCAAGTATCTCTACCTGGTCACCAGCCGTTGCGAGGTGCTTTGCCTCGACATCAACGGCATGGCCGACGGCAACGATGGCCCCTACAAGGATGAGGGGAAATACTTCGTGTTGGATACCGGCAAGCCGCCGATCGAGCCAGGGCCGAAGGATGCCGACATCGTCTGGCGCTACGACATGATGGATGAGTTGGGCGTGTTCCCGCACAACGCGTCGAACTGCAACATCCTCATGCTGGGCGACCTGATTTACGTATGCACGTCCAACGGGCAGGACTGGACGCATGTCAACGTGCCTTCGCCCAATTCGCCCAGCTTCATCGCGCTCGACAAGAAGACCGGCAAACTCGCCGGTGAGGACAATGTCCACATCGGCCCGCGCATTTTTCACGGCCAATGGTCGTCGCCCTCCGCGGGCCGCGTGAATGGCAAGTGGCAGGTGTTCTTTGGCGGTGGCGACGGGGTTCTTTACGCTTTTAATCCCACGCCGGAAAAGGGCAGCGGCAAGCCCAAGCCGCAAGTCCGCATCTCAGCGAACGCGCCCGCCAGTGAGGAAACCGAAGAGACCGACGTCAACTATCTCAAGGCCATTTGGTGGTACGATTGCGTGCCTCCGGAATACAAGTTGAAGGATGGCAAGCCGATCAAGTATCCCGACGCGGAAGGCCCGAGCGAGATCAACGCCACGCCGGTCTTCTACAAGGGCAAGGTCTATGTCGCTATCGGCCAGGACCCCGAGCATGGCGAAGGCGTCGGCCACCTCGTTTGCATTGATCCCACCAAGACCGGCGACGTGACGAAATCAGCCACGGTCTGGAGCTACAAGGGCATCAAACGCAGCATTAGCTCCGTGAGCATCGACCCCGCCAATGGCCTGCTGTTCATCGGGGACTTCTCGGGGTTCGTCCACTGCCTGGACGCCGACAGCGGCAAGGTCAATTGGGTCCACGACATGAAGGCGCACATGTGGGGGAGCACCCTTGCGGCCGACGGAAAGGTCTACGTCGGCGACGAGGACGGCGATTTCGCCGTGCTCGCGTCGAGCAAGCAGAAGAAAGTGCTCAGCGAGACCAACATGGGCTACCCGATTTATGGCACACCGATCGTGGCCAATGGGGTGCTGTATGTGCTCAACCAAAGCTACCTTTACGCATTCGCCGATCCGAACAAGACGGCCAAGGACGAGGTGCCGACGATTGATTCGAAGTAAACCAACAACCTTTTCGACAGACCATGAACGCCGTTTCTCCCGAGGCCGTAAAGCAGGCGCAGGCCCAACTCGACAGCCATTTGCGCGACATCATCACCTGGCATTTCAGCCCCGAGACTGGCTGTCCGTACTGGCTGGAGTGGGCAAAGAAGAACTTCGACCCGCGCAAGGAAGTCAAATCGTTCGCCGACATGCTGAAGTTCCCGCACTTTGCCGACGAATCGTTGCGCGACCTGCAGCCCGAAGTGTGGGTGCCGGCGCAATTCAAGGGAAAGCCGTTCAACATTTTCGAGACCGGCGGCACCACGGGCATGCCCAAACAGCGCATCGGCTGGAACGATTACAAGACGGACTACGAGGAATTCTCGGGCAAGGTCAGCGACGACCATTTTCCGCGGGGTGCCGCCTGGCTCATGGTCGGTCCCACCGGCCCGCGGCGGTTGCGCCTGGCCATCGAGCACCTGGCCAACTTCCGCGGCAGTTCGTGCTACTTCGTGGATCTCGATCCGCGCTTTGTGAAGAAGGTGATTTCCGAGAAGAAGTTCGACGTCGCCAAGGACTATATGAATCACGTCGTGGACCAAGGCGTGACTCTCCTCAAGCATCGCAAGATCTCAGGCCTGTTCACAACGCCCAAGCTCCTCGAAGCGCTGGCTGAAAGGGTGAACCTCTACGAGGCGGGCATTCGCGGCGTTTTCTGCGGCGGCACGTCGATGGCCGCGCAATACGTGCGGTTCCTTGTCGAGGAAGTGCTCGAGGGCAAGATTGGGTTCTACCCCACTTACGGCAATACGCTCATGGGCCTGGCCGCCAGCGTTCCGTTGCGGCCGGAGGACAAGTTTTCCATCACGTACTATGCCCCGCAGCCCCGCGCCGTCCTGCGCATCGTCGATCCCAAAGACACCAACACGACCAAAGGCTATGGCGAATGGGGCCGCGTCGAGTTAACCACTCTCACCAAGGAATTCTTCATGCCCCGCTTCCTGGAGCGGGACGAAGCCATCCGCCGCGAACCGCGCCCGCCCTACGCCTGGGACGGCGTGGCTGAGGTGCGCCCGTTCGGCGCGCTGGAGAAAACCATCGTTGAGGGCGTCTACTGAAGGAAGCGTAGCCGCGCCTTGCCACGGCCGGGCGGGCCTGCCACCTTTCTGGGGATGCACGCTGAGAGAATTCGATGCACGACGAGCCAGTCGTGACTATTTATCCTCCCCCAATCACGGCCTCCATGAATTGCCGTTGAAACGCCGCAGGAACTAAACGCCCCGTGCCACCCGCCGAACGCCTGCGCATTCCCGAAATCGATGGCATTCGCGGCTTGGCGATTCTGCTCGTGCTGCTGTGGCACTATTTCAACATGATGGTCCACCCGGCGCCGGGGACGTGGGTGTGGTACGCCAAAGTGGCCACGCAACTCGGTTGGAGCGGAGTGGATCTGTTTTTCGTGCTGTCCGGTTTTCTGTTGGGGGGTATTCTGCTGGAGAACCGCGAGTCCCCGAATTACTTCAAGACATTCTATGCGCGGCGTGCGTTCCGCATTCTCCCGATTTACTTCGCCGTGGTCCTGGCGTTTGCCATCCTGCTCGGAATTCTTCAAGACATGACGAACGAGGGCATCAAGCACTTGTTCAGGAATCCAATGCCGCTCTGGTCGTACCTGACGTTTACTCAGAATTTCACGATGCTGAACGCGGGAAGCTTCGGCGCGCAGGCCCTCTCGGTGACGTGGTCCCTGGCGGTGGAAGAGCAGTTTTACCTGTTCCTGCCGCTACTGATTTATTTCGTGCCGCGCCGAGTCCTCCCGGGCCTGCTCATCCTGCTCATCGTGGCTGCGCCGATCTCCCGCGGCCTGCTCTGGTCGGAAGCGAAGCCCGGCTTTGCCGGTTTTGTGCTCATGCCGGGGCGCGCCGACGCCTTGCTTCTAGGAGTGCTGGGCGCGCTGGCAATTCGCGCCCCAGGATTCGTAGACGCATTCGCACGACACCGAGTGGTTTTGGCGTTGGTGTTCTTCGTTTTGTTTTGTGGAATGGCTGCGTTGGCGTGTTTTGGGCTAAGGCTGGGGCTGAGTCCCTTTGTCTTGCACGTTGCCGGACAATTCTGGATCGCGTCCTTTTACGCGATGCTCGTGCTGTGGGTCTCGGCCAGGCCCACTGGTGCGCTCGGAGCGGTGATGCGTTTTCGGCCGCTCCGTTCCCTGGGCCTCGTTTCGTACGCGGTTTACTTGTTTCACATGCCAGTGCTTGGAGCGATGTTCGCGCTGGTCGTGGGGCAACAGCCGGCTTTGAGAGACACGACTCATGTCCTGCTCGTTCTGGTTTCGCTGGTCCTTACACTCGGCCTGGCGGCCCTTTCCTGGAGCCTCTTTGAGAAACCTCTGCTCCGCCTCGGCCACCGTTTCAAGTACTGACGAACACATTCCAGACATTCGCCCATGACAATGGGGTTTTCACCCTTGAACACCGGACAGGCGAATCCAGTCTGTTAAAGCACAATGCAATCCGACGTGCCATTCGCAATACTCGGCCCGTTCGACCACCAGCCGCGCACGCGGCTCGTGTTCGGCGCCGGGAAGGTCGATCAAGTAGGGAAGCTGGCGGCCGAGTTCGGCCCGCGCCGCGTGCTTGTTGTGACCGACCGAGGCATCGCTTCCGCCGGCCATGCCCAGCGAGTGGAACACTCGTTGCAGGCGGCGGGCCTCGGCACGGTCATATTCGATCAGGTCCGGGAGAACCCGACGAGCCGCGACGTGGAAAGCTGTGTCGAGGTCGCCCGCGCAGCGGGAGTCGATCTGATCGTCGGCCTGGGCGGCGGCAGTTCGATGGATACCGCCAAAGGCTGCAATTTTCTCCTCACCAACGGTGGCCAGATGAAGGACTACTGGGGTGTCGGCAAGGCGAAACAGCCGATGTTGCCGCTCATCGCGATCCCAACAACCGCGGGCACGGGCAGCGAATGTCAATCCGCCGCGCTCATCGCCGACGATGAGACCCACCAGAAAATGGCTTGTCTCGACCCCAAAGCTGCGGCGCGCATTGCTTTGCTGGATCCCCAACTCACAGTGTCCCAACCGCCCCGTGTCACCGTCAGTACCGGCATCGATGCCATCGCACACGCCGTCGAGACCGCCGTGACTAAAAGGCGCAACCCAATTTCCGCGATGTATTCGCACGAGGCGTTCAAACTGACGATGTCCGGCTTCGACCGCGTGGTGAAGGATCCTCTCGACGTCGAGGCGCGAGGACAGATGCTGCTTGGCGCGGCTTTCGCGGGGCTGGCCATTGAAAACTCGATGCTGGGCGCAGCGCATTCCGCGGCCAACCCGCTGACCGCCCATTTCAACATCGTCCATGGACAGGCCGTCGGGATGATGCTGCCGGCCGTGGTCCGCTTCAACGCCAGCGACCCAGCGGTTCGGCGCGCCTACGCGCATTTGGCCGGCGATATGGAATTGGACGGCGACGGCCAGTTGGGTGCGCGTCTTGACGGCTTGCTAAACCTGGCGGGATTTCCACGCTCGCTCGCCGAATGCGCGGTGCCCCGTTCCGCCATTTCGATGCTGGCCGACGAAGCTGCCAGGCAATGGACCGCCGCTTTCAATCCGCGCAAGGTGGCGGTGCAGGATTTCGTGAGGCTATACGAAGCGGCCTTCGAACCGCGCTCTCAGGCAAGTTAGAGCGTTTCAACAATATCTGTAGCCGCAATAGGTAAACTAAGCACGGCGCCTTGTAAGCGATTTGGACAAGGGTTGGCCAGTAGCGGCCGCTTAACTCGGCTCGGATCCGTGCCTCTTGTGTAAGGGTTTCCTTCGTCCCGAAGGGACATCATGACAATAGCCCAGCGTTTCAACGCTGGGAATGCAGCGATAGATTCCTCAAGTCCCGGAGGGACGGCCGAAAGGACCTGCGATGTGTACGCCACTCGATTCGGCCGTCCCTACGGGACTAGCGCTACTCTGTGCGCCCAACCCAGCGTTGAAACGCTGGGCTATTGTCAGATGTCCCTCCGGGACAGGGCCGGACGACCTGAGAGGGTTCTTCGCACGCCTGAGACGTTTGGGAACCGCTGACCTGTTGTGGCTACAGTTTTTGGTAAGCGCTCCGAGGTTTCTGCACGGAGTCCCGGCTTTAGACGGTCGGGCATCCGGCCACCTAAAGGCGGGACCCCTTGAAAGGCTACCGAATTGTAAGGGTGTACTCTTTCGAGTTTGTGGAGGCCTTCTCCACCTTCCCAAAACCCGTGTACTGGTAGTCGATCTTGAAGTGGTAGGTGATTTCGTTTTGGCCGGGCGGCACGGGAATCCACGCCTCCCAACGATTGTTCAACTTCATCACGCGCCTCATCACGTAGGGTTCAAGACCGACCATGACGACAGGTTTGACGCTTCCAGGCCGGAAAGATTGTTGGGTGGTGTCCCATTGGTATTCGACGCGGTACATGTGATTGGTGCTCCGCGGCTGTGACGTGGGTGTGAGGTTCGTGACGGTGTGCGTGACGCAACCCGTTATCATCAAGGTGAGCAGGACCAACGCAAGCAGTGTCTTCGTCATAGCGGCGGGAGCGTTACACACGGCCTGCGACAGTGTAAAGTTGGTTTTATTCACACACCCAAATGGCCAGCCAATCAAGCCGGGGGCCATCTACCGGTTCATCAGCTCTTCGATTTCATCCGCCTCGATCGGGATGTCCGCCATCAGGTCCTCCACGCCGTCCTCGGTGACGACCACGGTGTTTTCAATGCGGACGGCGAAGCCTTCGTCGCGAATGTAGATGCCAGGCTCGACGGTCATCACCCAACCGGGCTGGATGGGCTCAGTCGTAAAACCGACGTCATGCACATCGAGCCCGATGGGATGGCCGACGCCATGCATGAAGTATTTCTTGAGAGCCGGCGCATCCGGGTCCTGCTGCCGAATGGCCCGCTGGCTCAGCAAGCGGAGGCCGACCAACTCCTGCTCGATGTTCTGCTCGGCTTCCTTTTGCCAGTCCTTGGGCAGTTTCCCCGGCTTGAGCCCGCCGATTTGCTGGCGCAGAACTCGAAGCACCGCATTGTAGACCTGCTTCTGCCGGCGCGTGAACCGGCCGCCGGCTGGAATCGTGCGAGTCATGTCCGAGTTGTAACTGGCGAAGGCAGCGCCGACGTCCATCAAAACCAACTCGCCTTTGCGGCACTCGGCGGAGTTATCGACATAGTGCAGCGCGCAAGCGTTGAGGCCGCTGGCGATAATCGGCGTGTAGGCAAAGGTGCCTCCGGCGCGGGTGAACTCGTGCCCGAATTCCGCTTCGATCTCCGTTTCAGCGACGCCCGGACACGTGAACTTGAGCACACGGCGAAAGCCTTTCCCGGTCAGCGCGCACGCCTTGCGGATCAACTCGATCTCGTCCTCGGATTTTACAACGCGCAATTGGTGCAGCAACCGGGCAAGGCGGTGATAGTCGTGGAGCGGATAGCGCTTCAGTGTCTCGGCCACAAAACGCGCTTCGCGGGTTTCGACATCGACGACCGCCCGCTTGTGCTCGTTGGAATTGAGGTAAACGTGTTCGCACTCGCACATGAGCCGATGGAACAGGCGCGGGAATTCGCTGAGCCAGGCGACTTGCTCAATGCCACTGAGTGCCCGCGCCTCCGGCCTGGTGAGCTTGTGGCCTTCCCAGGTCTCCAGTTCGGGGATGGGCTCGCGGAGAAAGAGGATCTCGCGGTGCTTTTCATCGTGGGCATCGGGATAGAGCAACAGGATGCTTTGCTCCTGTTCGACGCCGGAGAGGTAGAACAGGTCCGAGTTGGCGCGGAGGGGCAGCGAGCCGTCGGCGTTGGTGGGCAGCACGTCGTTGGCGTTCACCACGGCCAGGGAATCAGGGAGCATCAGCTGTTTGAGGCGCTCGCGATTCGTGGTGAACAGGCGTGGGTCGATCTTCGGATAGCGCATAGGCTGCGCGGTGTTGTAGCGAACGGCCGCCGGACTGACCAGTGCGGAGAGCACTAAGATTTGGTTTTGCATACGGAGACCTGTTTAGGCTCGTGTTCGAAACAGCATCGCGCTCAAAGAAGGGGCTCATTTCGCGATTGCTCTTCGCCACCGGCCGGAAAGAAACTTCGCCCGCAATGAAGCGGCCACGACAGGGCTTCGGCTTGCGCGCGGCGCTAGGGCTGCTGGGCGTGGCGCTGGCGTTGGGCGCTTGCTCGCGCCAGGGGGAACCGCCCGCAGTCCCCTCTGTGGCGCTTGACCCCCAACTCGCCATGCTCATCGCGACGTCGCGACAAGCGGTCGTCACTGCTCCCAAGTCCGACGAAGCCTGGGGCCGGTTGGGACAGGCGTATCACGCTGCCGATTTTTCTGCTGAGGCGCGCGTGTGTTATGGAAAGGCTTGCGAACTGGATCCGCGCCAGGCCGCCTGGCGGCATCTGCTCGGGTTGCTTCAACTCCAGGAACAGCCCGAAGCGTCACTGACCAACCTCACTCGCGCGGCCGAACTCGCCGGCGGGCAGACCGACGCGCCGCGCGTCCGGTTGGCCCAGGCGCTGGTCGAACGCGGCCGCATCGACGAGGCGGCGACGCACCTTCAGTCGCTGCTGGCGGCGAACCCGGCGCATGCCGCGGCGCGTCTGGAAATGGCGCGCGTCTTCATGGCGCGCAATGACCTCGAGCGCGCCGCTGAGTTCCTTGCGCCGTGTGCGACCAACGCTTACACGGCCCGGCCGGCGATGTTGCTGCTATCGCAGATACGGCAGCGACAAGGGGACGCCACATCGGCTGGAACGCTCGCGCGTCGCGCGGCGGCGATGCCGCGGCCGTTTGACTGGCCGGACCCGTGGTTGCGCGAAGTGCAGGGCCTTCGCGCCGATCGACAGAAACTTCAGGATCAGGTCAATGGCTTGCTCAAACAGCAGCGAGTGAAGGAAGCCGAAGCCGCGGTGGCAAAATACTTGAAAGTGCTTCCCGACGATCCAGACGGCTTGCTGTTGCTCGGCCGCCTGCGCTTGCTGCAACGCCGGTGCCCGGAGGCGGAGGAGGCCTTTCGACGGCACCTGGCCGCGCAGCCGGCCTCCCTCAATGGGCAGGTGCAACTCGGGTTGTCCCTGCTGTGTCAGCGACGCTGGGACGATGCCGCGTCCGCGTTGCGGGCCGCCGTCGCATTGAAGCCCGACTTCGCGCAGGCCCATTACAACCTCGGCTACGCCCTCTCGCGCGCCGGCAACACGGCCGCGGCGATCGCCAGTTTTCGCGAGGCGCTTCGCAGCCAGCCGGGCGACGCGGAGACGCACCTGGCGCTGGCTGAGGAGTTACATCGCACCGGCCAGGACACCGATGCGCTTCGCCATCTTGGCCGCTCGGCCGAGTTGAACCCGAACGATCCGCGCATCGCGCCTTTGCGCGACCGCATCGACAAGCGTTGAGCCTCAAACCCGCCGGGACTGACGGGCACGATTCCCAACAGTCAGTTCCGAAATGGTAGACGGCGCCCTGCCCGGCGCCGCTGCCTTGCGGCAGTTTGCCCCACCATTTCGGAAGTGGCTGTTGGTAATCATCTAAATCTCGTTCCAACTGGTCACGACGAGCACGCGCATCGGGCCGTTCTGATCGAGCCGTTCGTTGTAGTGGCCGTTCAGGACGACGCTCCGAGTCACGCTGGACCCGACGAAGTCGTAGACCTCGGTGCCGCCGTCGGCGCCGGTAAACTGGCTGTTGCCGCTGAGCGAAAGCTTGGTGTTCGTGGGCAGACCGAGGTAGTAGAAACTGTTGGGGTCGGCGTTATCCTTCACGATGCCCTTGCCGCTGATCGAGGCAGTCGGGGCTGAAACGTAGAGTTTGAGGCTGGCACCGGACCGAATGAAGATGACGTCGATGTGGAGTGGCTCACCGTAATCCATAAACGTGAGCTGCCCTTCGCCGCCCCGATGGATTCTCATGCGAAAAGTGCTCCTGTTACCAATCCTCGGTGTGGCGAGAATTGATTCGACGCCAGTTGTGGTCCTGACAGTTCCATGCCTGTAGGAACATGCCACTCTTCATGCGCCGAACAATTGGGGTAAAGCCCAGCAATAGGACACGTAAAACCCCGGCTTGGCAGCCAAGGGATTTGCGGTTTGCAGCGACCGGGGCCTCCCCGCAGTGGGACGATGCCGCAGCCGAAGGGTCCGCGTCTCATTCAGTTGCGTCGAATGCTCGGACGCCTCCAAAAGCAGCGAGTCCGACAACGCCGTTAGCTCAAACGAAGCAACGCAGGGAAAAAATTTGGGATCCATTGTCCACTTTCGTGACAAGTGTCTGTCTCGTTATGGATGGAAATTGGACAGGCGCTCCACGGCGTAGTGGGGCCGACGCCGTTTCGGTCGCATCGCAAGCGGAGCGGGGCGTTCAACTTTGATGGAGGTGTGTCGATGTTTCCTAGGCAGGCCAATCGTGAGGAACGATTGCAGTGTTTTGCATGTTGCCAACAAAACGACACACAGCCGAATGCAGGCGGCGCAGCGGGTTCACTTTGCTCGAAGTGATCGCCTGCGTCGCCATACTTGGAATTGCATTCGCAGCATTACTGACGGGGCTGGCTTGGAACGTCTCGACGGTTAAGTTTGCCCGGGAGACAGTCCGCGCCACGCAAATCATGGATGATAAGCTGGACACGATTCGACTTTACTCCTGGGGCCAAATCACGACGCCCGGTTTCATCACCAATCAGTTTTACGCCGCGTTCTGTCCGTCGAACGCGCTCTCTCCAGAAGCGTTGGGAATCACCTACACAGGTCGAGTCACCATCGCCACGGCGCCGCTGAGCGAGTCTTACAATACGAACATAGTCCGGGTCACGATCGAGCTCGATTGGCCGTCATCCCCTGAGGTGCGGCACGCGCAAATGAGCACTTTCGTGAGCAAGTATGGAATGCAAGGTTACATCTACTAGCGCAGCCGTTGCCGGCGAGACGATGCCAAGCATGTTGATCGCCCTTGGCTTGGGCGGGCTCCTCTTTGCCGCCGTCGCCACCATTTACCTGTACAGCGCCCGCTCGTTTGTCGATTTGGGAAATTACATGCAGATGGACGGCAACGCGAGATATGCGCTGGATGTGATGAGCGCGGATATCCGTCAAGCCGACGGCATCAGCACGTATTCGAGCAATGCGCTGACCTTGAAGTTCGGCACGAACCAGTTGTCCTACACGCTCGACCCCACCCAGCGAACCCTCAATCGCCAATACCTGTCCATCACCCGCGCGCTCCTGAAAGATTGCGACGGAGTGCGTTACGCTGTGTTCCAGCGCAATCCGACGAACGGCGCTTACGATTATTTTCCCGATGCCTCCTCTGCAACGAATTCCAAGCTTGTCGAAGTAACGGTCCTCTCCACGCGTTCGATTCTCGGGCGCAAAGCCAATAGCACGACGTTGCAATCGGCCAGGGTTGTCATGCGGAATCAAAAATGAAAACTCACCTGTCCCCTCTGAGACGTGCGCGGGCAAGCCGCTGGCAACGAGAGTCGGCCAGCGCTCTCTTTGTCACCCTGGTCGTTGCGGGCGTGATAGCCCTAACGCTCGCGGCTTACCTGACCTGGGCCAATACGCAAAACAGAGTGGCATCGCGCTCTCAAAGCTGGAATGCGGCGCTGCCCGCGGCTGAAGCCGGACTGGAGGAAGCGCTCACACAACTCAATGCAACCGGCGGAACCAATCTGGCCACGAACGGTTGGGTTGCCGTGACGAACGGCTGGTATACCAAAAGGAATTTCATCGATTCCAAAGCCTACTACGATGTCAATATCAGGAACTCAAAACCTCCAGTTGTTGTGTCGACGGGCTTTGTTCCAGCGCCATTTTCGTCCACGACTTACATTAAGCGGCGCGTGCGAGTCACCACGTCGGGAGGAATAACGAATGGCGCCGCGATCATGACCAAGAGCACCATTAATCTGAGTGGCAATAACGTCACCATCGACAGCTTTAGTTCAGCGGATCCCTCACTGAGCACGGATGGAAAATGGGATCCGCTCAAGGCCCGGGACAAAGGGGACGTGATTACGATGGGTCGCGATGGACTCACTGCCAATAACAAACCGATCTACGCGGTGGATGTCGGCGACGCTGACATTAAAGGGCACCTGGTTGTCATACCTGGGGCCACGATCAACGTCACCTCCGGTGGCTCGGTCGGCGACTCGTCGTGGGTCGGCTCGGGCACCCAAGGCGTTCAGCCTGGATGGTCGTCCATGGACGCCAACTTCGGCCTGGATGACGTGGCGGAACCTTTCTCGGGAGGGTACTACACGCCAGCGCTGATTCCAGGCAACAAAGTCCCCTACAACTACGTAATCGACCTGCCAGGCAATTACAAGATGAGCGCACTCAGCGGCAAGATGCTTGTGACCGCGCCCAACGTTAACCTCTGGGTGACAGACGACGTGAACATCGGCAGCGGTGAATTTATCCAGATCGTCACTAATGCCAGCCTTAACCTTTACGTCTCGGCCCCTTCAACGACCATCGCCGGCCAGGGCGTAATCAATGACACGGGTTTGGCAAATAGCTTTCACTATTTCGGCCTGCCGACGAATACGGCCATTGACTACAAAGGCAATTCGGCATTTTACGGCGTCATCTATGCGCCGCAGGCCACCCTCAAGCTCGGCGGCGGCGGCACCACAGATTTGGATTTCAGCGGGGCGATTACCGCGTACAGCCTGACCATGAATGGCCATTACCACGTCCATTACGATGAATCGCTCAGACCGGCGGTGCCGCCACCGATTGTCGTCACCAGTTGGACCGAAGTAGACCCGAACGGGCCCATTCAATAGGAAATCCCCATTCGATCAGCCGAAGGCCTCTTCTCCGCTGGCTGCGCAAATCTGTCTTACTGTTGCTCATTAATCCTACCACCGTGAGTCGGCGTCGGCTTGACAGCTTGGATTTGGATGCCGGCCCGGCGATAGACGGCGGCAAGCAGCCAGAGTGGCCCGATGAGTAAAAACTGAATGTCTTTGAAGAACGACGGCTTCTGGCCTTCGATCTTGTGGCCCGCAAACTGGCCAATCCAGCCGAGCACGAACAGACCCAGACAGACCTGCCACAAGGGCAGCCAGTTCAAGTGGCGCAACACGATGTGTCCGGCGACCATCAGGCCGCTGACCAGCGCCATTCCCGCAGCCAGCGGCACCGACAGACGCCCGTAAAACGCGAGCGCCAACGTGACGAAGAGCGTGCACAGGTTGATAAACGGGGTCCACCGCACGAATGGCAGCGGCACGTCCGACAACAGCCCCAACAAGCTGAACATGATGAGCGGAATGCCGAACCAGTGAAACAACTTGTTGGTCTCGTCCCGATGGCTCTCATCGTACTCAGCGAACCATTGTTGCACCGTCTTCATGCCACAACGTTGGGGGCGGGTCTAAGCCGCGTCAAGCAAGGCTGAAGCCTCCTGTCGTTGCCCAGCATTACGCCCTGGCGCAAATCTCCCGCACCGTCGCCGCGTTTTCACCGACTTGATCGCCCAGTTGTTGGTACATTCCAACAATGACCGCATCGGTTGGCTTGATGTTCTTGAAGGCGGTCTCGAAGCATTGGCGCACTTGCGCGGCGCTTTCAACCTGCCGTCCGGCCGCCAGCAATTTGTAGGCGAGGCACGGCTTGCGCGCGGTCCGGATGACTTTGAACATGCGCGGAGGATCGCCCGGCAGATAGATTTCCCCCAGCGGCACGTCACCGCCGAGAAGCTTCTGCAATTCCCCGCGCGGCCGGGTCAGGTAGTAGAGGCAGCACATGTAGTAATCCACGTCCCAACCCTTCTCCTCGGACAACTCAATCAGCGCCGGATTGTGCGCGGACAGGCCGACGAGCGCGCCGGTGTCGCGGATGCGCTTCAGAAGGTCAGTGAGGACGCCCAGTTTGTCCTGGCGATGGAGTCGCTCGGCCAGCGAACCATGCGGCGCGATGCCAATGGGTTTGCGCCTGGCCGCTTCGGCGATGAGGTGCGGCTTCTCTGCCCAGTCGGGTTTGCCGAGGCAAAGCCAATGCATCTTGCCGCCCGCGCCACGATAGCGGTCCAGGTCTGAGAGCGTGCGCTCGGCGTAACTGTTCTGCCAGGTGTTGATGCCTTTGGCTTCGCAATGCTGGAGCAACTCGACGACCCGCTCCGGCGTGTGCCATGTGGTCTGATAGTCGCTAAGCAATCTGTTGAAGTGCGAGTAACCATAGATGGGATTGCCTCCAATAATCAGGCGTGTGATCGAGTGCGGCCCCAGCTTGATGGTCGGCAGCAAGGGCGAAGCCGGATTGGTTGCGGCTTGTGCGCCGCGAGAAAGGTCCGTCAACGCCGCTGCGCCCGCGGCCAAACCCGTCGCCAGGAACTGCCGGCGTGTGGTGGAGGACGAACTCTCTTCGGCGAGAAACTGAGCGGGCTTCATAGGAGTCGGAGCCTGCGCCCCTGCGCCGGCGAATTCAAACGCAAACAAGGTTCACTTCGGTGTGAGTCCGCCAGCAGGATTGCATTGAAGTTCCAACAACCGGGCCGCGTCCATCCACTGAACAATGAATCCCACAGCCTCAAGGATCCACGCGACCGAGAGGGGCTTTCGTGCTCTGTTGAGCCTCGCGCTCGCCGTCCTGGCCATCCCGCTCGCCGCGGCCGAAACGAATGTCGTGCGCGGGGCTGATGAACTCTTCTGGGTCCCGACCCTCGAGCAAGGCCTCGCGATGGCCGAGGCCACCGGGCGCCCGCTGTTTCTCATGGGCTATTCGCTCGTGCCGGACGGGTCCACCTATACCAAGCTCGGCGCGGACTACTGCTCCGGCGTCTTCTGACCCGGCTTCAAGTTCGAGGAGAGCCGGGTGCTCTCCAAGCAGGACGTTTACGCGCGGCTGGCGGATCATTTCGTCGGACTGCGCTTCGACTGGGAACAGGGCAACCATTACAAGTCGAAGTTCGGATTCATCCTCGGCACCGGCGACCAATTGCTGCTGACTCCCGGCGGAGATCTCATTCGCCCGGAGCAACCCGACAAGTCCAGCAAGCCGACCGTGCTTTATGGCCGGCATGGCTGCGACACGACTGGCGCAGTTCTGGACAGCGTCACCAAGAAGCATCCGCTGAAAAGCCAGGCGCTGAAGCTCGATTGGTTTCTCTGGCCGCAACTCCCTTCACGCCGGCCCGGCGGACATTATCCAGCGTCGCATACTTCCATCGCCGGATACGCGCGGCTGCCGTTCGTGCTCGTCGAAGGCGCGATGCCGGCGGCGCTTGAAGACACGGATTTTCTCCGCTGGCATGTGCGCCAGTTCATCTGGGTGCGCGGCCGGACAAACGGCGAAAGCCGGCTGCTCGTGCGCCGCGTCCAAGATGGACTCAAGGAAGGCTGGCCCACTGAACTGGCCGACTTGCGCCCGGCGACGATGTCTATGAAGGAACTCGGCCAGTCGCTTGACGCGGCCTGGTTGAGCTATATGAAGGACCGTCCGCTCACGGCTCGCGGCTACATCGAAAATCAACATGGCAAATGGATGCGCGGCCAGGCGGGTCAAATGACCACCGAGGACGACGAGATTCGCACCCGGGCCGCCGCGGGCACGTTGCTCGCGCCCGGCCGCAAGCCAGGCGAACTCCCACCCTACCTCTCCGGGAACCGCACCGCAGCACATGCGTCTGGCCTGCCTGCCCGCGGCACAGTTGAGGGGATCTCGAACAGGAGGTAGCAGTAGAAGCGGGCTCTTTGGTGAACAGCCGCGACGCGCCAGCGTGTGCGCCGCATCGGCTTGTGGCGTTTTCCGACTCGCGCCAAATACCGACTAGGAGTATTCATTACCTGCACGTGAACGACGTTACGCGCATTCTCAGCGCCATCGAGGAAGGCGACCCCAAAGCCGCCGGCGAATTGCTCCCGCTGGTTTACGAGGAGTTGCGCCGTATCGCCGCCCATAAGATGGCCGGGGAAGCCGCGGGGCACACGCTCCAGGCGACGGCCCTCGTGCATGAAGCGTGGCTGCGCCTGGTGGGTGCTGATCAAAAGGGATGGCAGAACCGCGCTCACTTCTTTGCCGCGGCGGCTGAGGCGATGCGCCGGATCCTGGTCGATTCCGCGCGCCGCAAGCAAAGCCTCAAGCGGGGTGGAGGCGCCGAGCGCGTGGACGTAAACGAGTCCGCCCTGCTTCTCTCGGCGCCGCCGGACGAACTGCTCGCCGTCCACGAAGCCCTGGACGGACTGGCCACCGAAGACCCCGTTGCCGCGGAACTCGTGAAGTTGCGGTACTTCGTTGGCATGACGATGGAGGAGGCGGCTTCGGCCCTGGGTTTGGCCAAGCGCACAGCCGAAAATGTCTGGACCTACGCCCGCGTCTGGCTGCACCGGGAGATCCGGGGTCCGATGAAGCGCTGAAGCGTCGAAGCGTTAAGGCGCCTGCGGCAACGCACTGGCCTCTCTCCCGGTTTCAACGCTTCAACACTCCAAACATAACCACCTTGCTCTGAGCATCTTTCGCTACGGCAAAGCAAACCGCTCAATTTTCCACAAAGATCTCTGCGGACTTTCCCTCCCGTCTGCGCATGTAGACGTGACATCTGGCAATGCAATGAGTGCGTCTACGTTAAGTGTTCAAAATGTTCCTGGATGGAATCTCGGAGTGTCGGGCCGCCGGGGCTTGCGGCTCCGATCACCGGTCAGGGCGGTTTGTCGGACCGACCCTGTACCGGTCGAGGAAACCCGCGTCGAAGACCTTGATGACTTGTCCTGGGTTGGCCGCGTTCTCGACGGCGACGAATCCGCAGCCCGCGCGCTTGTCCAGCGTCTTTACCCGACTGTCATCAAGTCCGTCCGCAGCCACCTGCCGCGTCGTACCCAGGAGGAAGACCTTACCCAGGCCGTCTTCGCAAAGATTTTCCGGAAGCTGGCCCAGTTCTCCGGACTGGTGCCGCTGGAACATTGGGTGTCGCGCATCACCGTCAACACCTGCATCAACCAGCTTAAGCATGAGGCGGCTCGCCCCGAGCTGCGCATGGGCGACCTTAGCGAGGAAGAGGAAGCCGTCGTGCAACATCTGGCCTCCTCGAAAACCGAGCTGCCCGGCGAACGCAGCGGCGCCGCCCGGGAGATCCTGGAAAAACTGCTGGCCCGCCTCAGGCCCGATGAACGGCTGGTCATCACTCTGCTGCACCTGGAAGAACGAAGCACCGAGGAAATCAGCCGTTGCACCGGGTGGTCCATCCCTCTCGTGAAAGTGAAAGCCTTCCGAGCCCGGCACAAGATGCGGAAGATTTGGCACAGCCTGTTCGGGGAGGAAAAGTGGTGATTTGTTAGGTCGTTGGAACGTTAAATCGTGAAACCGTTAAATCATTAGATTTGTTGAACCGGCCAGGTCCCCCCACGATTTTAACGATTTAACGTTTCAACGCTTCAACGAACCCTCACCACAGAAACGACTTCTGATCCGCGAGCATGTTCGTGTCGCTCCACAGCGTGACGCGCCACGCGACCAACTCCCCGAACTTTGGATACTCCGCGGCGGGAACGTTCACCTTTGACCAGTGTGAGTAACCGCCGCCCTTTGCAAGGGGCAATTCCAATTGGGCGTTCGTGACCCGGTTGCTGAGCGCACCCCGCATTTCGACGAGTAGTTTCAGCTTGCGGGTGTCGGGGGCGCGCCACTGGATGTCGAATCGCAGCCCACCGCGTTCGGCCGGGTTTTTACGGAGCTGCGCCTGGTACGCGTCGCGTTCGTATAGGCTCGGGTTGAGCGCTATGCGCCCTTGGGCGTCCGTGAAGTGCGGGAGGACTTTGACCACACGCGGGGCGCTTGAACAGCCGCCCGCCAGCGCGCTCGCGAGGGCGAGCAGGGCGAGGAAACGGGTTGCAAGCACGAGCCGAACTTACGAAACAGTCGAGGAGAACTCAAGGGGCGTCGGGATTGCGGGATTGCCCGCCCGCGCCACGCTGGCGACACGTCTCCGCACTCCGAAGCGAGACGGAATGCCGAACCCGTGCTGCGCGGATGTCGCTACGCGACCAACTGCGCCTCGCCGCGGGAACGCAGGACGGACTCAAGAAGGCAAGAAAGGTTCGCAGCCTAGATTGCTCTTGCCAGACCCTTGGCCGGTTTCATTCACTCTTGGCCGGCCTCAGCGTTTCCAGGTGTTCTTCCGAGCGGAGTTTCGCCCGGCGCAGGGCTCATTGCGAAGCTATGGCGAATTCGAAAGGCAATTCCGGCCGCCGGGGCGTCCTTGCGGGCGGCAACTGGATCATCGACCAGGTCAAACTCATCGACGTTTATCCCCAGCGCGAACAACTGGCGAACATCCTCAGCCAGTCCCCGGGCACGGGCGGCGCGCCCTACAACGTGCTCATTGACCTAGCCAAGCTCGGTGCCAGTTTCCCGCTGATTGGCGCGGGCCTGGTTGGCAGGGATGGCCTCGGTCAGTTCATTCTCGACGACTGCAAACGCCACAAGATTGACACGAAACTGCTTCGCACCACCACCGAGGCACCCACGTCGTTCACCGACGTGATGACCGAGCAGTCCAATGGCCGGCGCACCTTCTTCCACGCCCGCGGCGCCAACGCCCTCTGGAAAGGCGACGACCTCGACTTCACCAGAATTAAAGCCCGCCTCCTTCACGTCGGCTACCTGCTGCTGCTCGACGAACTGGACGCGCCCGACACCAAGTTCGGCACCAAAGCCGCCCGGCTCCTCGCCGCCGCGCAGGAAGCCGGACTCAAGACCAGCGTGGACGTCGTGAGCGAGGACAGCGATCGCTTCGCGCGCATCGTGTCGCCGGCCCTCAAGTACGTCGATTACTGTATCCTCAACGAAATCGAAGCGGGCAAGACCGCCGGGTTCAAGATCCGCCAGCCCGATGGCTCGCTCGACACCGTGTCGCTCCGGCACGCGGCGGGCGCGCTTCTCCAACAAGGCGTGCGCGAAGTCGTCGTGATTCATTTTCCCGAAGGCGGCTTCGCCCGCACGCGCAAGGGCGAGGACGTTTGGCAATCGTCGCTGCAGCTGCCCGACAAATACATCGCCGGCACGGCCGGTGCAGGCGACGCGTTTTGCGCCGGCGTGTTGCTGGGCCTGCACGAAGGCTGGGAACTCAAACGTTGCCTGGAAGCCGGCGTGTGCGCCGCCGCCGCGTCCCTCTCCGAACCGAGTTGCACGGCGGGCATGAAACCGCTGGCCGCATGCCTCGCGCTGGCCAAGAAATTCAAATACCGCAAGCCGCTCGAACCGCAGGAGTAACCCGGTGAGGGGTAGCGCGGGCGTCTTCGCCTGCGCGACGTCCTCGTCGCCCGACTCTGAGTACAGTCAATGGTTGGTCCGAAATCGTCCCTCTTCTAAGACCGCAGGCGGCTACTTGGAAGGTCGGGAAAGCGACTGTTCGCGGCGGCGCAAGGTTCGCTCCTGTCGCTTCACTTCGGCGCGCAATAGTTCCTCCGCGCACCAGCCTTTGGCCTGGGCTTGGGCGGAAAGCGCGAATAACTCGCGGGCCAGGGTGGCGCGGGGCTTTGGGCGCGAGCGATTCTTGGGCGCTGGGAGCAGCTTTGCCTGGCGCGCTTTCTTCACCAGTTTCTCGGCGCGGAGCAGGGCGGGGAGATGGCGCGGGATGCCGTCGAGCGCGCTCGCGCGGGCGTGACGCGTTCCCTGTTTTTCGGCGCGCTTGATGATTTCCCACTGCGTCCAGACGGCGTCCACGGTCTTCGCGCGCGAGTCGCCGAAGACGTGCGGGTGGCGGCGCACGAGCTTGTCGACGATGTGGCGGGCGACACGGTCAAAGTCGAAGGCGCCGCGCTCTCGTCCGAGCTGGCAATGGAAGACGACTTGGAGCAGCAGGTCACCCAGTTCCTCGGCCATCTCGTGGTCGTCGCCGGATTCGATGGCGTCCAGCAGTTCGTAAACTTCCTCCACGGCATGGTAACGGAGCGTGCGATGATCCTGCTCGCGGTCCCATGGGCAGCCTTGCGGCGAACGCAGTGCGGCCATGACGGCGATGAGGTCGTCAATGGCGCGGGGAGTGGGGCGGAAGCGTCGCTTCATGCTACAGAATCACCAGGTCGTCGCGGTGGATAACCTCGGCGCGAGGCAGTTTGCCGGACCGCAACTCTTCCGCGCCGAACCGCGCGATGCCGCGCGCGAACTCAGTGCCGTCCAAATCGCACACGCGCACGACGTCGCCGGCCACGAACGCCCCTTCACAACGGCGGAGGCCCGGCGGAAGCAGGCTCTTGCCTTTTTCACGCAGCGCCGTGCGCGCCCCGTCGTCGACGAAGAGCGTGCCCTTGGGATGATGAAAGAAGGCGATCCAACGTTTGTGGCCTTTCAAACGGCCGGTGCGTGGAACGAAGAGGGTTCCCACTTGCTCCCCTGCCAGAATCTCCTTCAACACGGTCGACTTGCGGCCCGGCGCGATGAGGAGTGGGATGCCGCTGCGCATAACGATTTTGGCGGCCTCAAGTTTCGAGGTCATCCCGCCGACCGCCGTGACCTCCGTCGCGCCGTGGGCCAATTTCTCGACCTCATCGTCGATTCGCTCAATCACCGGCAGCACGCGGGCCGACGCCGAGCCGAATCCCTCGATAAGGCCCTCGACCGTCGTCAGGATCACGAGCAAATCCGCCGGCAGCAGCGACGCGACGAGCGCCGACAACTTGTCGTTGTCTCCGAACTTGATCTCGGTGGAGGAAATGGCGTCATTCTCGTTGATGATGGGAACGACGCCCTTGCGGAGCAGCGTGACGAGTGTATTGCGGGCGTTGAGATGACGCTCGCGGTGTTCGAGGTCATCGTGGGTGAGCAGCACCTGTGCGACGCGCAGGTCGAACATCGCAAAGAGCTTCTCGTAAGTCGCCATGAGGCGCGACTGGCCGACGGCCGCGCAGGCTTGCAATTCGTCCACGGAAGCTGGGCGCTTCTCGTAGCCGAGGACGCCCATGCCCGCGCCCACAGCGCCCGAGGAAACCAGCACCATCTCGCGACCCTGGGCCCGCTGCGCCGCGACCTGCGCGACCAGTTGCTCCATTTGCGCCAGGTCGGGCTGCTTGCGGGCATCCGTGAGGATGCCGGTGCCCAGTTTCACGACGAGGCGGCTGATATTCTTGAGCAACTCGGTGCGCACGCGCGAAGGGGTTAGCACGAAGAGGGGGAATTCAAAAGTGCGAACTCGTCCAGTCTTGCTTGGGAGGACGACTGACTGCGGTCTCACCCCTCACCCTGGCCCTCTCCCCGTTGAGGGGAGAGGGACGCGTTGGACCCGCTTCGCGACTCGAACACGCTTACCGCCGTGTCAAACGCCGTCCAGGTTCTTGCAAGCGTGCGACTTTCCTGCCATCAAAGCTCCCATGAAACCCCATTCTGGTCTGTTCCCCCAACCCATCGGTCCCGCGGCGCGCTCCGCCGCCCGTTTCAGCCGGCGCGATGCACTCAAGTCCAGCCTGGCAGCCGGCGCAGCAGCACTAGTGGGCGGCGCCGCCACGACGGCCGCCGCCGCAGACACGCCCAGCCGGCCTGATCCGCGCCGCGCTTCGCCCAAGCGCCATGCGATGAAGAAATCGATCAATCTGTGGGCCTTCCCCTATCCCGACCGGATGAACCTTCGCGAATGCCTTCAACTCGCAAAAGACGCCGGCTTCGATGGCATCGAATTGAACTACGACCTCGACAATGATCTCTCGCCGAAACACGGCACCAGGGACTGCGAGGCCATTCGCAAGATGGCCGACCAGATTGGCATCGCCATCAGCGGGCTATGCTCGTTCCTCTTTTGGCCGTATCCGCTGACGAGCAACGACGAATCCAAGCGCGCCCGCGGTCTCGAATTGGCTGGCAAGATCGCCCAGGCCGCCCACGACCTGGGTGTGCAAAACGCGCTGGTCGTCCCCGGCGCTGTCCACATCCCGTGGCGAACCGATCACGAGCCAGTGCCCAACGACGTGTGCGATCGCCGCGCCCGCGAAGCGGTCGGCAAGCTGGAGGCGCAGGCCGGGAAACTCAAAGTCTTCCTGAACATCGAGAACATTTTCTTCAATGGTTACCTGATGACTCCAATGGAGATGAACAGCTTCGTCGATAGTTTCAGCAGCGAACATGTGCGGGTGCATTTCGACACAGGCAACATCTCGATGTTCCAGTTCGCCGAACACTGGATTCCCGTGCTCGGCAAGCGCATCCAGAACATCCATTTCAAAGAATTCACGAAAAAGGGAACTGACTACTCGCTCGAAACGTTCCGTCCTTTGCTCGACGGCACGACGAACTGGCCCGCGGTGATGGAGGCGCTCGACGCGGCGGGTTATCGCGGCTACGTCACCTTCGAGTATTTTCATCCTTACCCGCACTACCCCGAGGCGCTGATCTTCCAGACGTCCGACTCGCTGGATCGGATTCTGGGGAGAAAGGCGTGAGCGAGCACAGCCCGTGAAGACGCGGCGTGAAACTTTCGACAGGGTCATTCCGATTCTGCGCATCTTCGATGTGGCCAAGGCCAGGGAGTTTTACGTCGGCTTCCTGGGGATGACGGTGGACTGGGAACATCGCTTCAGTGACAACGCTCCTCTCTACATGCAGGTGTCGCGCGGCGAACTTGTGCTGCACCTCTCCGAGCACTACGGCGATGCCTGCCCCGGCTCGACCGTTTTCGTGCGCATGACCGGGTTGAAGCAGTATCACAAAGAGATCACCGCCAAGGACTATCGCTATCTTCGCCCCGGCATTGAACGAGCGCCGTGGAAGGCCCGCTGCATGGAAGTCATCGACCCCTTTGGCAATCGGATTCGATTCAATGAGGATGACTGATTGGTGGGGCGCGGCGCTCCGCGTGCGCCGAGTCATCCGATTTTCCGAGCCTATTCCAGTCCGGACGCCGTCGCGCGCGCGGAGCGACGCGGCCCCGCCGCGGCGTCACCGGATGACGCGGACCCGATGCGCCTCGCTATCGCCGACGAAGATGCTGCCGTCCGCGTCGACAAAGATGCCGTGGGGACGCTTCATCTTGCACTGGAACGGATCGCCCTCGGGCCCGTCGCCCGGCTGGCCCGTGCCGGCGATGAGTTCGAGCGTCCCTTTTTTGAGGTCAATCATCCGAATGCTGTGGCTCTCCGTGTCGGCGAGGTAAACGTTGCCTTCCGGGCCGATACTCAGTCCCTTGGGGCCAGAGAGCGTCGCGAGTTTGGCGGGCCCGCCATTGCCTGTGAATCCCTGCTTACCGGTGCCCGCAACGTGATGAATCGTGCCAACGCCAAGATCGAGTTTGTACACGGCGTTGCCCTCGCGGAGCGCCAGCCACAATTTGCCGTCGCGATCGAAGTCGATTGCCCGCGGACCATTAAGCGGCGTGCCGGTGATCGGCGCGGCATCAGGCGTGGGGGCCTTCGCACCGGTGCCGGCGAAGGTGGTGATGATACCGGTCCTGGCATCGACGCGGCGAATACGATGGTTGGCGATATCGCAGATGAAGATGTTCCCGGCCCCATCAAGTTGGAGGCTGTGGGGCTGATTCAACTGGGCTTTCGTCGCGGGCCCGTCGTCGCCACTGAAGCCGGGCTGACCGATGCCCGCGACGGTCGAGATGGACCGAGTCTTCGCCTCCACGCGGCGGACGAGGTGATTTTTCATTTCGACGAACACCATGTTCCCCTCGCGATCGAAACGGACTTCGTACGGTTCATTGAGCTGCGCCGCAAGCGCGGGACCGCCATCGCCGGAATAGCCGCGCGTGCCGTTGCCCGCAAAGGTGCTGAGGGTTCCATCCTTCGCGATGCGCCGGATGACGTGGTTGTCCACTTCGCAAACGTAGAGCGCGCCGTCGGGCCCGCGCACGACGCCGAAGGGGTTTGCCAATTTTGCAGCGGTGGCGGGTCCCTCCTCTCCGTCCCGCCCTGCGATTCCAGTTCCGGCGAGCGTGGAGATCTTTCTTGAATGGTCTGCCGCACAGACACCGAGTGGCGTCACCGCGAGCAGAACTGCCGAAGCAACGTGAAGGAGTGGGTGCATGAAATTCCAGCGTAGGGCGGACAACCAGCGTCAACGAGCCGAAAATCAGCTCATCGGCATCGATGAAAGGTGGGGCTCGCCAAATCTCCGCACGCTCAGGCCGTGCGCGCCAGCACCAGCAAAACCGCGCCGAGGACGATGCGATACCAGCCGAAGACGATGAAGGTGTGGGTTTGCACGAAACGCAACAACCACTTGACGACCGCGAACGCCGTCGCGGCTGAGGCCAGCGTGCCGACCGCGACCAAATCCCATCGGGCCGTCTCGGCTCCCGCTGCAGTGAGGGCATGGTATGTCTCCAGGCTGCCTGCCGCAAACATCGTGGGCAAACCCAGCAGGAAGGAGAACTCGGTGGCCCGTGGGCGTCCGAGTCCGGCCAGCATCGCGAAAAGAATCGTGGCACCGGAGCGCGAGGTGCCCGGGCACGCCGCAGCCAACACTTGCGCTGCGGCGGCTACAAGCGCCACTGTCCAACTCAATTGCTCGTCGCCAGGTTTGCCGCGGAGGTACCGCTCGATTCCCAGGATCAGGAAGCCGCCGACCAGTGTCGCCCACGCGACGGGCGCAATCTCTTTCGGCAGCTTGAACCCAATTCTCCTCAAGGCGAGTCCACCCAGCGCAGTCAGGAAAAACGCGATGGCCAGCTTGATCAGGTAGCCCTTGGTTTCCGGACGACGCCAATCCGTCAGGAGTTCAATGACCCGCCGCCAGAACACGGCGAGCACGGCGAGCATTGCGCCGCACTGAATGACCACGTTGAACAACTCCGATTGGCGCGGCAGCCAGTGCTCGGCGATGAGCAAGTGCCCGGTGGAAGAGACCGGGAGGAATTCCGTGAGGCCTTCAATGACGCCCAGCAACAGTGCGGTAAGGTAGGACACCGGCCGGTTAGACGTGAAACCCGACGGCGACGCAAGCCCGGACTAAAGGAGTTCTGGGCGCGCGTGGGGTACCATATATTTTATATTACACGCGCGTTTGTGAGCTCCTGAGTTTGCCAGGGCTGCACGCCGCAGCGCTTCAAGGACTTATCCAAAGCGACGCTTTCGGGCCGTGAGCCCAGCTTAACCGAGTTTTGTTTGACCTCCAATTCGGGCATGAAAGGAAAAACATGCTTTGCGGGTAACTCGATGAACGCCTGCGCGCCAAGCCTGTCAAACGTGTGTTCCAAAATTTCGTGAACTAGTCAGAAGAGCGGAAAAAAACTCTGTTCTTTGCTTGACACTGGCTACGGGAATTCTGTAGCGTCAAGACCGTTCCACTAACAACCTAACCCGGAGTACACATGAGAAATGTTATTCAGAAGGCCATCATTGCCGTTTGCATGGCCGGTTTCCTTACAGTATTAGCCCCAGCGGCTAAAGCCATAACCCAACTGGAGCTTCTTCAATGGATGGTTCAGCTCACTGGTGACAATGCCCAATTTAACGCCGCTTCGACGCCTGCTGATTACACGCAATGGGCTATGAGCAAGGGCATGAATCCAACAGGTGGCTGGCAGCCAAATTCGGCGCTGAGCCCAGAGCAACTGGCTCAGGTGCTCGTCCAACTTTACGGCTTGAACCCACGCAAATTTGGCGGCGATTACTTCCGGATCCTGGAGCGCGAAGGCATCTCCATCGACCGGCGCTCCGCTGAAGTGACGCGGGCGGCGCTGGCGGGATTGGTGGACGAATTTGGTTTCCAATCGCGCACGGCCATCATCGCTGCGGCCTCCACCACGGAGAAGGGCAACAACGGTATCAACAACGACAACGGTCTGCCGTCGCCGGGCTGGCTTAACCCGCGCAATCCACATTTCGGCCAAACGCCTCACCAGGGTCCGGGTAATGGCAATGGCGGTCCAGGCAGAGGCCATAGGGGTAATTGATTGCCTCGAGAGATTCCAATTGCGCGCCACGTGGGCTGACTCCAGCACGAGGTAGGAGCGAGAGTTGGGTTTCTGAATGAGGAACGTTTTGGCCAGTGCCACGGTTATCTCCGTGGCGCTGGCTCTTTTTTCTGGTGTCATCCTGTATGGCGCCGTCGACCCGGACGTCGCGGCGCCGATGTATGGGTTTGGCTTGCTGGCGGGCGTCTTCTGGGCGGTTCGCCTGCTCTCCACGCGCGCCGTCAGTTGGAAGAACTCCCCACTGCACTGGCCCATACTGGCCTTCGTCGTTTACGCCTTCATCCGCTATTTCCAATCACCTGTCGAATTCGATGCGCGGGTCGAACTGCTCTACCTTGGACTTTACGCCCTGGTCTATTTCGTAGCATGCCAGTTTTATCGGCCAGTTGATCGCACCATCCTCCTGGGGACGTTGATGGCCCTTGTGGTGATTGAGTCGCTTTTCGCCCTGCTGCAGTTCTCACTTAAAATCGACAACGTTGCGCCGTTTCGCTGGATCCCGCTGGACTGGGTGCGGCCCGAGGGCTACCGAGGCCGTGGTGGAGGCACCTACATCTGCCCAAACAATCTGGCAGGGTTCCTGGAACTTGCCCTGGGCCTGGTGCTCGCCCGAGGCCTTCTTTTCAGCCGCGCGAAGGGTTCGGTCGAAGCGCACACCGTCCAAAGATTGCTCATCATCTATGTGGCCTTGATGGCCATGGGGGGCATCGTGGTGTCACTCTCCCGGGGAGGCTGGGGTGCCACCCTGGCGGGCTTGCTGGCTCTGGGTCTATGGGCCTTATGGGGAGACTGGCGGCAACGCCGCACGTGGGTTCCGCTGGCCGCTGTCGCCATAGTGGTCGCCCTGCTGGCGCTCACGGCCTGGAAACTGGCGCCGGCGCGGATCCTCACCACTTTCACGGGCCAAACAGGGTCCGAAGTTGCCCTGCGCGACCCGACTCTGAACATTCGGACGCAGCTCTGGATCGGCACTCTCCAGCTCGTTCGTGAGCAGCCAATCCTTGGGCACGGCATCGGCTCCTGGCAATGGCTGTATCCCAAGCACAAACATTCTAGCGTCGTAAGCCACACGGAGTATACGCACAACGATTATCTCAACCTTGCTTCCGACTACGGGCTCATCGGCGTCGTATTGTTGGTGTGCGTTTTCGCAGGATTTTTCTGGCAAGCGGCCCGGACAAGCGACCCTCGCATTCCTTCTGACGAAGGCTCCTTCGTCGTCGGCAGCGTGGCTGGGGTCGTGGCAGTGCTGTTCCACGCCATTTTCGATTTCAACTCTCATATTCCGGCCAACGCGCTGCTGCTCTCCGTAGTGCTGGGCTGCACGGCGGCGATTGAAGATCCCGATCGGCGTTTCGCCAGAGGCCCGATGGCCCCGTGGGCGCGTTGCACCCTGGGCATCGGGGTGTTGCTCTTGTGCGGGATCTTGGGATGGTCCTTTGCCCGCACGGCTCTCGGCGTCCGTTACACGCGGCTCGGCAGCGAGAACCATATCGGAACTCTCGACCCCGAGCTGGCCCGGGCCCGGCTTCAGAAGGCGGTTGCGTTCGACCCGCGAGCCGCGAAGCCGTACGCCGAACTGGCCGACACCTACCGGACCCAAGCCCCGTGGCGCCTGGGAGAAGAAAAGAAATCCGAACGCCAGGCTTTGGCACGACAGGCGATCGCTCTCTTTGAAACCTCGCTCCAATACAACCGATTCAACACCCTGGTGATGCTCAAGACCGCACACTCCTACGAAATGGCTGGGGATGACCAGCAGACGCTCAAACTGCTCCTCCGCGCGCTCGAGAATGAACCCGAAGCGGCCCTCGTCCACACCAAGCTCGGCCAATTCTATCGCGCCCGTGGGAATCAGGAGTCGGCCGCGAAACACTTCGAAAAGGCGCAGCGCATCAACCACGCCGGCGACCCTGGCGTCCAGGGCAACTACAACGAGGCTTTCGAGCTGGACAAATAGATTCGGCGTCGCATTTGCCCTCCGCCACCTGGGAAAAGCCTCTACTTCGAGCCGGGTATCTCTGTAACCTCGTCGCCGTGAAACCGAACCCCGTCCGCCACCAACTCAAACGCGGCGTCCCGGCCGTCGGCACTTGGCTCACGCTCCCCGATCCGGTGGCCGCGCACTTGATGAGCAAGACCGGCTTCGACTGGCTGACCGTCGAACTGGAGCATACTCCAACGAGCTTCGAAACAGCCGCGCAGATGTTCGCCATCATCGCCGCCGATGGCTGCGTGCCATTGGCGCGCGTGCCGTGGAACGACGTCGAAAACATCAAGCGGGTCCTCGACACCGGCGCCTGGGGCATCGTCGTGCCGATGGTCAACTCGCGCGCAGACGCGGAAGCGGTTGTCAGGGCGGCGCGGTACCGTCCCATCGGGCAACGCACCATTGGCGGGCAACTCCACGCGGCGAACTTCGCCACGGACGCCGCGACTTACTACGCGAAGGCCAACGACGAGATACTGGTCGTCGTGATGGCCGAGCACGTCGATGCCGTGGCCAGCATCGACGACATTCTGGCGGTGCCGGGAATCGACGTAGTGTTCGTCGGCCCCAACGACCTGCACGCGTCGATGGGCCTGCCGCCGATGTTTGACAGCGACGATAAGCAGTTCAACGCCGCTCTGAAGAGAATCCTGTCGGCCGCAAAAGCGCGCGGCATTGCTCCCGGCATTCATGTCCTGGACGCCTCCCAGGCGCAACGGCGCCTCAGCGAAGGCTGGCAGTTCATCGCCGTGGCCAGTGAAGCCGGCCTGATGCTGTCCAAGGCCGGAGAAATCGCAAAGGCTCTCGGGCTGGGCAAGGGCCAGCTGGCTGCGAAGTATTAACCACGCCAGTACGGTTGTCTCCCAACCCGGGCGAGTGAAGGCTCCGGCCGCGCATGTCAGCAGATCACTTCCTTCTCAGTGAGAGTGATGCACCACTTCGAGACTTGCCGAAGTTCTTCGTTCCGTGATCAACTCTCTCCGCTCTCAGACGGGCGCGACCGATGAACATCGTTGTCCTCGATGGCTACACGCTGAACCCCGGCGACCTGAGCTGGGAGTCTTTGAAGGCGCTCGGGCCGTGCTTCATTCATGAGCGCAGCACGCCGGAGGAGGTGCTCAAGCGGGCAGGGGACGCGCAAATCCTCATTACGAACAAGGTTTCGCTCGGGCGGGAACAAATCCGCGCGCTGCCGAAGCTGCGCTACGTCGGTGTCACCGCTACGGGCTACAACATCATTGATGTTGCGGCGGCTCGGGAGCAGGGCATCACCGTCACGAACGTTCCGGCCTACGGCACTCGCTCGGTTGCCCAGCACACATTTGCGCTGTTGCTCGAACTCACCCAACATGTCGGCCAACACGCACACAGTGTTCGCGCCGGCGCCTGGGTCCGCAGCCCGGATTGGTGCTTTTGGGAGCGCCCGCTCGTGGAAGTGGACGGATTGACCCTGGGCATCGTCGGCTTCGGTCGCATTGGCCGGGCCGTGGGCGAATTGGCGCAGGCCTTTGGAATGAAGGCCATTGTCGCCGAGTCCCCGCGCGCCCGGGAATTGCCCCCAAACGTCGCCACCATCGGACTCGACCCCCTGTTCAGCGCAGCGGACGTTGTCAGCCTGCATTGTCCGCTCACGGATGCCACGCGTCACCTCGTCAACGCTGACCGATTGGCTCGGATGAAGCCCACGGCGTTCCTGCTCAACACCAGCCGCGGCCCGCTTGTCGATGAAGCCGCGCTGGCCGATGCGCTGAACGCCGGCCGCATCGCTGGGGCGGGCCTCGACGTGCTTTCGACTGAGCCGCCCCTTCCGGACAATCCACTTCTCAACGCCAGGAACTGCATTATCACCCCGCATCAGGCATGGGCGACTCGTGCTGCGCGTGCCCGGCTGATGAGTGTCGCCGTCTCGAATGTGAAGGCGTTCCTTGAGGGGAAACCGCAGAACGTGGTAAGTGGATGACTGCCCGCTTCATGGGACTCACTGAAAACCTTGCTTCGATTCGCCAGCGCATCGCTGCGGCCTGCGGCCGCGCAGGCCGCGATCCCGCAGCTGTCACGCTGCTTGCGGTCAGCAAAGGGATGCCGCCCCACGTCGTAGCAGAGGCGGCTGGCGCTGGCTTGGCGCTCTTCGGCGAAAACAAGGTGCAGGAAGCCAAGTCAAAGATCCCACTCTGCCCCGGGCGCCTGCGCTGGCACATGATTGGCCACCTCCAATCGAACAAATGCCGGGATGCCGTTCATTTGTTCGAGATGATTCACAGCGTGGACAGCGTTCCGCTTGCTCAGGAGCTTCAGAAATGGGCGGATCGAGAGGCCAAAACAATCCCGGTGCTGCTCGAAGTCAACCTGGCAGGCGAATCCGCCAAATTCGGGTTTCGCCCCGAAGCGGTTCTGCCCGCCCTTCTGCAAATCAACGCCCTTCCGCGAGTGGAAGTTCAAGGACTCATGACCCTCGGGCCGTGGACGCCGGACACGGAGAAAGTCCGCCCGATCTTCCGCCAACTCCGGGAGCTCAAGGGCCGCTGCGAGCAGGAACTGGGAGGGCCCTTGCCACACTTGAGCATGGGAATGAGCGGTGACTTTGAAATAGCCGTTGAGGAAGGCGCGACGATTCTCCGCCTCGGGACGGCGCTTTTGGGACCGCGTCCCAAACCCGCCCGCGCCACCCTGCCGAGCGATGGGGACGGACCCTAGAGCCTGCCCCACCACTGCCGGATTTGCGCGACATGCCGGTTTTGCGCGTTGCATCCGGCGACGGTTGAGGCTAGCCTGCGCCCATGTCAGAATTTGTGGCTTACGTAAATCACGGCGCCGCGCTGGTCACGCCGAAGGTCCTGGAAACAGTCGTGCGCCAGCTTCCCATGTGGAAGATTGAGTTTACCCAAATCAACGCACCGAAGTTCCCTCACTTGGTCGATCAGCTCGAGTTCCTGGCCGATGCGGTCGAGGACTTCGCGGAAGGCGCCTACAAGGATCTGCCGTTCTTCGCGCTCGCCCAGGCCATATTCGCCCTGACTTACGCGCACAAGAAGATCGACGTCATTCCCGACCTGATGCCCAACCTCGGACGCGCGGACGACTCCAGCGTCGTGCGAGCTGTGTTGATTCAGAACGAAAAGTCGTTTGCCAAATACGCGGAAGTCATGGGACTCAACTGGAGCCGGATTACCAGTAATCCCTGATGGGCGGCCTCCGCCCGGCCGGACTCCCGGCTTGCGGCGGCGGCCTTGCTGATGCGAATCGTCAATCTCAATCCCGACACGGGCATTGGCGCCAGTGCGTGGTTTGTCGAACTGGAGGGTCACCGCATCCTGCTGGACGCCGGCACACACCCGAAATTCGAAGGTCACGCCAGCCTCCCGCTCTATAAGCACATCGCCAAGGAAGACCTCGACGCCATCGCCATCTCGCACTGCCATCACGACCACCTCGGCTCGCTGCCCGTGGCGATGCGCTACTTTCCCGAAGCGCACGTCCTGCTCACCGGCTTGAGTTACTTCCTGGCCGAACGGGTGCTGCACAATTCCGTGAACGTGATGATGCGCCAGCGGGACGAATTGGGCATCCGCGAATACCCCCTCTATTCGCACATGGAAGTGGACGACATCGAGTCGCGCTTCCAGGGCTTCCGCTACAACCGCGAAATCGAGTGGGCAGCGCACCACAAGTCCCGTGCCGGCTTTCATTCGCCGGTGCTCGAGTTCTACGATGCTGGCCACGCGCTCGGCTCGGCGGGCATCATGCTCCGCGGCAAAAAGGAGACGCTATTCTACACAGGGGACGTGTCGTTTCGCGATCAGACTCTTCTGAAAGGCGCGCGCTTCGAAGACGTGCAAGCCGATGTGCTCATCATGGAGACCACCCGCGGCGACCGGCCGACTCCGCCGGGCTTTACGCGCGAAGGCGAGATCGGGCGCCTCACGGCCGCCCTCCATCGTGTGCTCAAGCGAGGCGGCTCGGTGCTCATCCCCACCTTCGCCCTGGGTCGCACGCAGGAAATCCTCGCGCTCCTGGCTCTGCTGATGAAGTCGGGCAAGCTCAAGCCCCAGCCGATCTACATTGGCGGGCTCGGGCGCGTGTTCACGGAGATTTACGACCTTGAGGCCCACCGGACACACCGGCAACATCCCAGCCTGCGCCTGACGGAAGCGCTCAATCTCCAGGTCATGGAGAAGGGACAAGTCGACAAGATGAAGCTGGCCGGAGGGCGCATTTTTGTACTCACCGCGGGCATGATGAGTGAGAATACCGCCGCACACGACCTGGCGGTGCGTATCATGGGTGACCCGCGCCAGGCGATTTTCTTCGTCGGCTATGCGGACCCCGACACTCCAGGCGGGCGGCTCAAAGCCGCGCGGGACGGGCAAAGCTTTATTTTCAGCGCCAGCGCAGGTGAGGTAACCCGTCGTTGCGAGGTGCAGGACTTCGACCTCACCGCGCACGCCAATCGCGAGGAGTTGCTGGACTTCGTCGGCGAAGTCTCCCCTCGCACGGTGTTGCTCGGACATGGAGAGGCGGATTCACGAAAGTGGTTCGAACAGCAAATCCGAGCCCGCCATCCCAAGATAAAGATTTTCCAGCCCGAGCCAGGAAAGGCTGTCCAGGTCTGAACGGGAGCGCATCGATTTGCGGTTGCAAAGAACAGGCCGCACCGTTGAAGTGGCGCGCGATTCCGTGAAGCGATACGACCTTAATCTCACGACGTGCGCGTTCCTCGGCTTTCTGGCGGTTTTCTTCGGCCTGTTTCTTTTCTATCCGGTGGGACTGTTGCTCCAAGGCGCATTCGTGTCCGAAGGACGCCTCACGCTGCAGTACTTCGAATTGCTCGTCTCAAGTCCGCTGCAACGCGAGTCGTTGCGGAACAGCTTCGCCATCGCGCTCCTGACGACGGCGTTGACCACGCTCCTGACGCTGCCACTGGCCCACGTCATGACCCGCCTCAGCTTTCGGGGCAAGGCGCTCGCCGGCGGTCTGCTGCTGGTGCCGATGATCATGCCGCCATTCGTCGGGGCCATCGGGTTGCGCCAGTTGCTGGCCAGGTTCGGCTCGCTGAATCTTGTGCTGGCCAAGCTTGGAATCATCGACGCAGACAAGCCGGTGGATTGGCTGGGCGGCGGGGGCTTCTGGGGCATTGTCGCGCTCCAAGTCCTCAACCTGTACCCGATTCTGTTCCTGAACCTGTCCGCAGCGATGGCCAACATCGACCCCGCCTTGCGTGAGGCGGCCCAAAACCTCGGGGCGACCGGCTGGCGGTTGTTTCGCACCGTGACACTGCCGCTTATCCTGCCGGGTTACTTTGCGGGAGCCATCATCGTGTTCATCTGGGCGTTTACGGACCTGGGCACGCCATTGATCTTCGGATTCTCCCGCGTCGTGCCGGTGCAGATTTTCGACGCGTCCCGCGAAGTAAACACGAATCCCATGGGTTACACGCTCGTGGTGTTTGTGCTCGTGCTCACGGTGGCGCTGTTCGTGATCAGCAAGCGGGTGCTCGCCGGGCGACGGTTCGAGATGATCGCCCGCGGGCATGTGCTCGGCGCGGAGACGAAGGCGTCGCATGGGCAAACCGTGCTGATCTGGCTTGGGCTCGGAGGCTTGATTGCGGTGGCGCTGTTGCCGCACTTGATGGTCATTGCGCAGTCGTTCAGCGAACGATGGTTCTTCAGCGTGCTGCCCAACGACTGGACCGGGGCCAGTTACAGCGAAATTTTCCGCGACAAGCTCACCGGCACGAGCATCCGGAACAGCCTGTTATTCTCGAGTTGCAGCGCGCTGCTCGACCTGGTGCTGGGCGTGATGATTGCGTGGCTGCTGACGCGGCGACGGATCCCTTTGGCCGGCCTGCTGGATGCATTGGCGATGTTGCCGCTGGCGTTGCCCGGCATCGTGCTGGCGTTCGGATACGTGGCAGGGTTTGACAATTTCAAGAACCCCTGGCTCAACGAATGGTTCAATCCCCGGAACAACCCGACGCTCTTGCTCATCATCAGCTACAGCGTGCGGCGGTTGCCGTACATCGTGCGCTCGGCTTACGCCGGTTTTCAGCAGACCAGCGTGACGCTGGAGGAAGCGAGCGCGAACATGGGCGCGTCTCCGTTGCGCACGTTGCGAAAGATTACGTTGCCGCTGGTGATGGCGAACCTGATCGCCGGGACAATTCTTACGTTTTCCTTCGCCATGCTTGAGGTGAGCGATGGATTGATCCTGGCGATGAAGGAACGCTACTTCCCCATCACGAAGATGATTTACGAACTCATGGGACGGATCGATCCGAACGCGCCGAGTGTTGCGTGCGCGCTTGGGGTCGTGGGGATGGTGATCCTCACGGCCAGCCTGTTCATTGCCGGCAAGCTGCTCGGCAAGAAAATGGGGCAGTTGTTCCGGGCGTAAGCCTTCCTCGTCGGGCAGGCCTCCGGCCTGCCCGCGCCGAGTGCAGCGAGGCGGAAGAAGCCGCCGGCCACACGGCTCGCGCTGACGCGCCTAGGCGGGCAGACGCCCGCCCTACTTTCACCGTCTTGCCGCCAGGGAGGCGCAGACCAATTCCTTTTCGCTGCGGGCGAAGACGTGTCGGTTGGCATACGCGGGCGCGGCCCAGGCCACGTTTCGGCCCCCAAACGGATAGGCTGGCTCCAGCAACGTGGCGCGGCCGAACTCATGATAACCCCGCGCCGTGAGTTGCGCGCGTATCAGTTCGCCCCGGTTGTTGAACAGCAGCACCGAATCGCCATTCGCTGTCAGATGGATGCTCGCCCCACCTTTCAGGTCTGTGACGCTGTTAGTCTCCCACAGAGGCTTGCCAGTGGCTGCCTCCAGGCAGACCAATTCCCCGGAGGACTTGGCTGAAAAGACGCAGTCACCCCGCAGCAGGGGCGTCGAAGTATTGCTCAGGATTCTGCGCGCGGGTGAGCGCGCCTCAGGCCAGAGCACCGCCGCGGCAGGTTTTTGCTTGTCGACACCCAGCATGAGGCCACTGAGCAGCAAACGGCCGCTCGAAAAAACAGGCGTGGCGATAATGTAATCCGACAGGGTCGGGAGCTGTTCGCGCCAAAGAACTTTGCCTGTCCTCGGCTCCAATCCGCTCACGGATTGCTGGGTCCAAACTATGAGTTGGCGGGCTCCATCGGCCTTGATGACGATCGGCGAGCTGTGCGCCGCGGATTCGTCCAGTGCTCTCCAGGCCTCCTTGCCTGTGTTTCTGTCGAGAGCGAGCACGCACGGCCTTCCTCCGAGAAGCAGAATCAGCAGCTTCCCCTCAATCAAGGGCGAAGCGCTGGTGGTCTGCAATGGGTCGAATCCGTATTCCTGAGCCAGGTCCTTCTCCCAAAGCACCCTGCCTGCACGGGCCTCGAAGCAAAAGAGGTGTCCGACACACCCCAGCACGTACACCTTGCCATCGAAGAAGATCGGGGTCGCATTCGGGCCCTTCTCCTGGCCTGGAGTAAAGGCCCACTCGGGAAAACTCACGTCGTGGGAGTAAGCCCAAAGCGGGCGCCCGGTCGCCTCGTCGAAACAAAGCATCCGCTCTCGAGCCTTGGGTTTGTCGAGTTGCGAATCGGTGAGCCAAACGCGGCCCTTGGCCACGATGGGGCTCGAAAAGCCGTACCCAACAGGCGCTCGCCATTGGATCACCAGTCTATTGGAAGGGAACCTGACTCCTGTCTCGTTCCATACCGCGTCTCGATTGGGTCCGCGCCACTGCGGCCAGTCGGCAGCCAACCCGGCAAGCGGCGACAGCAAGGGCAGTGCGAGTGTGGCCAGCCGGAGTGTGTGCGATAACTGGCTTTCGATACCGGCAGCCATGTGAGGAATGTCGCGCCTCTTCGCGGTCAGAACAAGCTGCCGATCACGAGACCCAGCACGCTGAGCGGACCCTGGTCTTCGAGGCCGTCGGTGGCTTTGTCGAGCTTCTGGAGGCTGAGCTTGGCGTTCTTGAGGAAGGAGTCGTCGTTGATGAGTTTTCCAACCGTGCCATCGCCGCGATTCATTTTTTGAAGGATCTCTCGCAAGTTGGTCATGGCCACCGTCGTTTCGTTGTAGAGGGCTTCGTCCTTGACGAGCTTGCCGAAAGTGCCCTGGCCTTTGTTGATCTGGTCGACGAGACTCCGCATCTGGCTAATCATGGCGTCCGCCTGACCGATCATACTGTCGGCCTTGGCGGCCAGGCTTTTCACATCGCTGGTGGCGTATTGGAGATTGGTAACGGTGGCGAGACCGGCGACATACAACGCATCGTCGCTCAACAACCGGCCTATGGTCCCCTTGCCGGTGGCCATGTTGTCAGAGACGAGGCGCAGGTTCGCGATCGTGGCGGTGAGCGGGGCGCTGTTTTTGTTGATGAAGTCGGTGAGCGGCCCCAGGAGGCTGCTCAGATTGTCGGTGCTGAAGCTTTTGGTGAGGTTCTCGACGCCCGTGGCGACATCTTCGATCTTGGCCATCAGCGAACTGAGGTCGGGTTGCTCGCCCGTCTCAAGCGAACCGGATTCAATCTTTGGCGCGGCAGGCGAGCCCCCTTCGACGGACACGAAGTTCTGGCCCATGAGACCGGTGAACTTGATGAAGGCCTTGCTGTCCGTTTTGACCGGGTACTTGGCCTTGATCTTCATGGTGACCTTGGCACGGCCATCTTCGAGGACAACGTCTTCAACGCGGCCAATCTCGACACCGGCTGTCTTGACCAGGTCGCCTTTCTTGAGTTCCTGCGCGTTTTTGAAGCTGGCGGTGATCACGATGTGACGGCTGAAAAAATCCAGGGCCCCGATGGTGTGGAGCAGGATGGCAGCAACGACGATTGCGAGGGCGAAGAAGAGGCCGAGGCGGGTTTCGAGCGTGTTTTTCATGGCGTCGCGTGGTGATTGGGGTTGAAGTCAGCGTGGAGAAATCGGTGCACGATTGGATGGGTGCTGCTTTTGATCTGGTCAACGGTGCCCAGGGCAATGATTTCGCCTTCATACATCATCGCAATACGATTGGCGATGCCAAAGGCGAGGTCGCGGTCGTGAGTGACGACGATGGAGGTAACGCGGATACGGCGGCTGAGGCGGAGGATTTCCTCGCCGATGACGACGGCGCTCAGGGGGTCGAGTTCGCTGGTCGGTTCGTCGTACAGGATGAGCTGTGGCTCGATGACCAGCGCACGCGCGATGGAGACGCGTTTTCTCATCCCGCCGGACAACTCGGCCGGGAACCGCTGAGCGACGTTTTTGAGGCCGAGAAACTCGAGCTTCTCTATGGCAATACGGGTAATCTCCTCGGGAGGCTTGAGACGGTGTTCGGCAAGGTAAAGGCCGACGTTTTCGAGCACGCTCAGGGAGCTGAGCAGCGCGCCGCTCTGGAAGACGAGCGCAAGGCGGTGCTTATCCATCACGCCTTCCGCGTGGATCGATTCCCCGTCGATGAGGATTTCCCCTTCGTCCGGCTCCTCGAGGCCGATAATCTGCTTGAGCAGGACACTTTTGCCGGAACCGCTCGGCCCCATAATGACAAAGGTCTCACTCGGCTGAACTTCGAGGTCAATGCCCTTGAGCACGGGCGTGCCGGCGTAGCTCTTGCGCAGTTTGCGAATCTGCACACCGACGCCTGGAGCCGCCGCCTGGGATGGAGCCGAGTCGCTCATTTTTCGAAGTAGAGGAGGAAGCGGGTGAGAAAGTAGTCCAGGATGAGGACCAGCACGATGGAATTGACGACAGCCTTGGTGACCGAACGACCGATGCCGCGCGGCCCGCCGATGGTGATCAACCCCTGGTGACAGCAGACGATGCCGATGACGATTGCAAACACCGCGCTCTTGACCAGACCATTGAGCACGTCGCCCAGACCGACGACCATGCGCAGGTTGGCGATGTAACTCGCGAAACTGACGCCGATTTTTTCGTGGAAAACAGCGACCAGTCCGCCGCCCATCCAGCCGACGAGCACGGCGAAAAGCACCAGGACCGGCAGCGCGATGGCGATGGCCACCAACCGAGGCAGGACCAGGTAATGGACTGGGTTGATGTTCATGGTTCGCAGCGCATCGATTTCCTGATAAACGCGCATGGAGCCGATCTCGGCGGCCATCGCCGAGCCGATGCGCCCGGCGATGAGCACGGACATCATGACGGGGGCCAGTTCCTTGCAAATCGAGATCCCCACCAGCCCGCCGATGGCACTTTGAAGGCCCCGCTCGGCAAGCACGGGACCCGTTTGCAGCGCGATGACCCCGCCGATGAACAACGCCAGGATGCAGGCCATGAGCAGGCTCGCATTGCCGATCTCGAAGAGCTGGTCGTAGATCTTGTGGCGCTGGCGAAAGATTCTAGGCAGCGCACGGAAGGTGCGCCAGGACAGGACCAGCATCTCACCGACGTTTTGGAACATACTGTTGCCGATGAATCTAACAGCGAATTGACACGAATAAACACGAACGAGAAAGCGCTGCGTCCGGCGGCCCGCCAGCGCGGGGCGACTTCCCACATTCGACGGCGACAAGTCGCCTGCCGAAACCGCGGACAAGTCCGCGCACTCCAAAGTGGTTACGGCTTCGCCGCGCTTTGTTCATTCGTGTCAATTTCTGGTTTCTCAAGAAATGTTCGGCTCACGGCTGCGTCGGGGGTTTCTTGCCAAACGGAACGTAGAACACGCGCCAGCGTTTTCCGTCAGGGCCGGATTGATACTTGAACAGACCGAACAGGAGCGAGCATTTTTTGGAATCGGGCGACGCCTCGCGGCGGTAGAGGTTCCAGAGCAAGGACTGGCTGCGCGCACCGGTCTTCGAGCTTTTCTCTGAGCGCCAGAGCGACCACAAGGGCGAGAGGTCGCGCTCGACGGACGTGCTGTTTGGCAGGACCGGCTCAAGCGGGCTGAGCACCTGGAAACGCCGGCGCCCTTCGAAGTCCCGCGTGGACGTGAACAATGGCCATAAATCGATCCGACGCTGGCTTGTGCCGGTCTCGGTATTCTTTGTCGAAACATCCGAGTAAAGAAAGAACAGGACGCGTGTCCGCTCGCGGTCGAGCGGGTCGCTGTGCAACCGGTTGTACTTATAGACGGGCCACAGGTACCAATTGCTGATTCGGTTGGTGTCGTGGGCGTGGCTGAAAAACGGCCAGACGCGATCCGTGTACTTGCCTTCCCCTCGCGCGAAGACGACCAGCGGCCAGGGCGCGCCCCATTCCTCGAATTTCTTCACTCGATCGACGGTGTGCGTGTAGCCGAGGGGCCAGGGAATGGTGGTCGATTCCCGCAGCGGCGAGCGCACGTAACTATAGAAGGGGAGGAAGGCCTGTTGATGACTTTCGTTCGTTGTGCCGATGCCCCCACGTTGATCGTGGAAGAATGGCCAGAGCATGAATTGCTTGTCGTAGCCGCCGACGAGAATTGGATCGCCCCAGTGGTTCGTGCGCCAGGTCACGTCCTTGTGCTCGAGGCCGAATAGCGGCCAGAATTGCCACCCCTTCAGGCGGTCGCCGTGCCGAAGGTGGAAGAAGGGGTAGAGATAGTTGTCGGTGACGACGTCCTTTTTGCGCGATTGCCCGTAGAGCGGAAAGAGCGTGAACTTGACTTCATCCCTGAAGAAACGCCCCTCAATGCGCCCATGGATGGGGAGGAGCGCTGTGTAGTTCTTGTCCGGAATGGCCGAGCGTTGCTGGAAGTAAATTGGGAACAGAGTAAAGCGGTGAATGTTCGTGCCGGATTGAGTGCCGCCCCCCGCGAAACTGAACCACTGGACCAACTGAAAGCGGTACTCGGCGCCATAGCGGTTGTAGGTGGCGATCTTCCAAAGGAAATCGAACTCCTCGAAGTCCACGTCGTCATTGCGCCCGTAAGACCACAGAGGGGGCATGGACCAAAGGCGAAACCGGTCATTGGGCGGACCGGACTGTTGGGAATGCCAAAGCGGACCGACGGCTTCCTGGCGATGCCCCGGCTCAAGGGTCAGTTTGAAGGCTTGGTAAAGAGGGCCGAACTCCGCTTCGTCCGCCGCCCGGGAATTCATTCCCAGCGTGCCAATCGCCAGTGCGACGATGAGCGATCCGAAGCGAAAGTCACTGGCGCTGAACATGCAATGCGGCGGGACTATAGACAGGCCAATCGGGGCGTCACCAACAAAGAAAGCTAATCTCAAGGCATGCCCGGATCCCCCTCAGGCTGTGCACCACGTCCGTAGCCTTCCCGACCCCACGTAGGGCAAGATTCCGGCCAGAATTGGAACATTGCGATTGACTTTCTAATCGCCGCGATTAACCTGAGTACCGACTTGAGGTGAAAACCTCGGTTCCTCCCGACCCAGCGTCGATTGTGCATTGTCGCGCTGGGTTTTTCTTATGGTCCAACCGTGCTTGTCCAGCAGGTTCAGGATGGCTGGCAGGAACGTCAGTCCCACGAACATGCACGTTGCCGTCCCAGTGGCCATGACCCAACCGAGGCTCTCGATGCCCCGGTGTTTGGCGACGACGAGGCTGCCGAAACCCGCGATGGTCGTGAGCCCGGACACCAGCACCGCCTTGCCCGTGCTTCGGGCCAGGATGCTCGGGTGCAGTTCCTCGGCGAAACGATTCAAGATGTGAATTCCGTTGGTTACGCCGATTCCTATCACCAGCGGCAGTGTCATGATGTTCGCCGGGTTGAAGGGGATGTGGGCCAGGCCCATCACGGCCATCATCCAGATCGTACCGACGGCCACCGGAATGAGCGACAGCACGACGCACGAAATCTTCCTGAAATGGATGAACACGAGCAGCGCAATGGCAATGAGAGCGTAAAGCGCGGCTTGCATGTAACTCTTCTTCAGGAGCGTCGTATACTCCAGCAACTGCACAGGAGTGCCCGTCGCCAGCGGGTCGACGCGCCGCAAGTCCGCCACGAACGCGGCCTGCTCCGCCCGATCCCACACGTTACGCTTGGGGTAAACTTGCAGGAGCAACTTGCCCGTCACGCCGATAAACCGATTGCGCAGCGCCTCAGGAAGGTCCTCGACTCGGAGTTGGCTCGCTGGCTCCTGCTTCTGCAACGTCTCGAACGTCTCGCGCACGTCGGCGAACAGGGCTTGCTGATAGAGCCCGAGCTTCTCCGCCGTGGCCTTCGGATCCTCGACTTCCAGTCGCCGCCGAAGCGAACTCGCGGACGCCTCCAGCGACAAAACCTGCTGGCGAAGGGCGGTATCCCCGGCGTTGGTCACTTTCGCCGCGATGAGTTCCAGGTACCCTTGCAGGGCGAAGAGCGTCCGGTTCAGCCCGGCGACATCCGCGACGTTGGTATCCCCCGGGCGGATGCGTATGGAACTGGCCAGGTCCTTCACTCCGCGCACCGCTTCGACTTTGCCGCTGGTGTCGGCGGCCAGGTAAGGGGCCATCGAGTCGACCATCGACACCGTCGGCAGGTTCGTGAGCGTGGCGATCAGATTGGTGGCTTGGGCCAGGTTCGTTGCCACAACGGCGCCGTAGAGCACGGAACGCGGCGAGACTTTCATCAACTTCTCCTGGAACACCACCGCCGGCAAACCGCGGCTCTGCATGTTCAACAGGTTGTAATCGAAATACACTTTGCTCGCCGGGATGGCCGCAAGTGCGGTCAATGCCGCCGTCACGACGATTACCGTCTTGGGCCGGCGCAGCCACGCGTTCTCGATTCGGGCGCGCCGGTCGACTTCCACGGCTTCTTTGCCCTCCAGCACGGGGCCCAATTGTTGGTCGAGTGCGTTCTGTCGTCCTCGCAGCAACAACACCGGCAGCAGCACCATCATCGGCACCAAGGACACCAGCAAGCCGCCACCGCAGATGATGCCCATCTCCTGGATGCCGTTGAAGTCCGTGAACGCCATCGCGAAAAACGCCCCCGCAGTCGTAAATGCGCCGGTGAAGACCCCCAATCCGGTGTTCACCATCGCCTTTTCCAGCGCGTCTCGCTGAGTGCGGCCGCGGCGCAATTCCTCCTCATATCGGGTGATGAGATGGACGCCGAAGTCGATTGCCAACCCGATGAGAATGGGCACGAAGGTGATCGTCAGGATGTTCAGGTGGCCCACCACCAAAGTGGTGAACCCCATCGTGTAGGCAATTCCCACCAGCAGGCAGATGGTTGCTTTCAAGGGACGCCCGGTCTCGTGGTAGCCGTAGATAAATATCAACGCGACGGCGGCCAGTGAAAGAATCGTCGCCAGCGTCGAGTCCTTCTGCGATTGGGCCATCTCGTCCACTTCGAGGACCAATTCACCCGTCACGCCGACGTTCAACCCCGGAACTTCGAGTTGTGTTTCCGCCACAAGCTCGCGCAGCCGTTCCACCGCCTGGGCGCGCTTGTCTCGATGGGCGGGTTGCGCTGTGACGAGATAGACACGGCCGTTGTCCCAAGCGAGGTAAAGCTTCCCTTCGGCCTCTGCGCCGCCCCCGAACAGCGCTTCGATACCCGGCGAAGGCGGCGCACCGGCGCGCTTCAACGCATCAGAAGCCTGATCGATGATGCGCCGGAGCGCCGGCAGCGCCTGGATCAGGGCGATATTCTGAGCATTCGTCTCCTCGCGCGCCGTGCGGATCTGATCGTTCACCAGGTCCAGCATGGAAAGCAGGTTTGTCGCGCGGGCGAACTGTTGAAGGAAGGGGAGGAAATCCCGCATCGTCTTCTGCATCGCCTGCAAATCCTCTTCCGGCACGAACAGCAGCGCCTTGTGTCCCATCATCTTCAGATCGCCTTTGTAGAAGACGTGCGTGAACAGGTTGGTCTCGTACGTTTCCTTCGACCCGGGCCTCAACGGCATCGTCACCTGCGCGGCTTCGAGTTTGGCGCTGAGACGCTCGACGAACTGCCGGTTTTTCTCCATCCGGTCGCTCTCCGCGACCACGACGATGTCATCCTCGATGGGGAACTCTTTGCGGAAGGCCAGAAACACCTTGTGGTACTCTTTCTCCCCGCCGACGAGGCTGTTGCGATCGGTGCGAAATTGCAGCTTCGCGATCGTGAACCAGACACAAATGCCCACCAACGCCACTTGAGGCCAAAAGAACCAGCCCCGGTGCCGCGCGACGGCGTCCGCCAGCCATTTCAGCAGGCGCACTGCGGGCGATGGTTTCGGTGAACTCATTGCGAGCACCGGCGCGAAGGCACGGCTCAAAATCAACCGTTTGGAAAATCCGCGTTGGAGTAGACTTCCTTCACGTCATCGTGGTCCTC
>Ga0134127_10000337_pt1 | contig 47554 bp, 45 predicted proteins | sample KB31753_FD_96459 | JGI IMG/M metagenome (GOLD analysis project Ga0134127, IMG submission 96459) | Terrestrial soil microbial communities with excess Nitrogen fertilizer from Kellogg Biological Station, Michigan, USA - KB3-175-3 | ecosystem: Environmental > Terrestrial > Soil > Unclassified ...
GTTCCCGACAGCCTTCAACCCGCTAGCAGGTTGTGGAGAAACTTGTGCACGGTAGAAACTCAATTGCCCACGCATATAGCACAACAGGAGGAGCACGCGCAGGATGCTCAAAAAATTCGTCCAGCAAGACCGCAGCGCACTATCACTCTATTAAGGGTTGGCTGGAATGATCCCAACTGCGCGCGCTTTTCCAATCCCCTATTTCACTTTCAAGGGTAGCCTGGTCGATTCTCGATTGCGCGCGTCGAACGAGCACATTCCTATCGTGCGCGTTCCGCGAGCAGGAGGACGACCAGGCTACCCCGCCCCTTTTTCAGCATCCTGTTGTTCGTCTTGCGCCGCTTTAGGGCCTATGGTAGGGTACGGTCGCTGCATCTGGAGCGGGGGAAAGACCTGTGGACGCAGAACAGGAAGAAGGATTTGTCGTTCGGGATCGGCGGGGTGGGAGTGGACCCGACCGTCCCTCCGCCACTTCGCCTGCCGCGTCGGAGGTACAGTCCCACCAGGAGGCGGCGCCCTCCGATCCACACCAGGGTTCGGGCATTCCCGTCACCTTTTCATCCTTCGTCATTTCACTGGGCAGCTCCTCGATGATGTTGATGGGGGAACAGCTGGATCCGCAGCAGCCTCCGATGCCGCTGAATCTGCCGCAAGCGAAAGACATTATCGACTTGCTCTCGGTTTTGGAAAACAAGACCACGGGCAATCTTACGACGGAAGAACAAGCGGTGCTGCGGGATATGCTCTACGCCCTTCGGATGAAGTACGTGAGTTTGGCCGCCAAGTAGCCGTACCTCCTGCCGCCCACCGCCTCAGACCTGTCTATCCGCCACCATGGTTGATGGGATATGGGGAGACACTACCCTGATTCGGTGAAAGTGAGTATTCTGTTCTTCATGTCTCGTAACACCGACAAACAGGGATGCCGGACGTGAATGATATCAAGAAGGATACAGGCTCCCTTCCCGTCGCGCCCCCTCTTGCCGGCGCCGGCCGATCTTCACGGCCACTCCGACCGACTCCTGAACCGGAACACCGGACAATGCATTTGCGGCCGGTCTGGATCGTCCTCATTCTGCTGCTCCCCTGTCTGGCGCTGACGTTCTACTACTCACAGGTCATCGTTCCCGGTGGCGAGGAAACGGATTCCTTTCTGCCGACAACCAGCTACGCCTTCGTGCTCCTTCTGCTCAATCTCGATCTGATCGGGTTTGTGGTTCTGATGCTCCTGCTCTCCCGCAACCTGATCAAGGCCTATTTCGAGCGGCGGCATCGACTGTTTGGATCGGGGTTTCGGACAAAGCTGGTGGCTGCCTTTATCGGGTTTTCACTCATCCCAACAGTGCTCCTTGCCCTGGTTGCGAGTGGGTTGGTGAATAAAGCCGTGGATGTATGGTTCAGTGATCAGATCGAGCAGGTCATGCGGGACTCATACGACGTGGCCCGGATGCAGCACGCCGGCCACATTACCCTGGCCGTGAACAGCGCCCGGGCGATCAGCCATGAAATTTACCGGGAAGACATGCTGCTGCCGGAACAACGCGATCTGCTGGTGGCCGCGATGGCGCGCAAGCGGGCGGAATTCGGCGTGGCAGGGATTGAAGTCTTTTCAGCCAAAATGGAAACGCTCACGAAGGCCCTGGACCTCGATGTGCCCTCATCGGCTCTCGATCTGCCGATCGGCCAGCTGGTCCTCCAAGTGATCAACGGGAAGCAAGAAGTGAATGCCGTGCAAGAGGCTCAAACTGGGCGCTTGGTGCGGGCCGCGGCTCCCATCGCCGCAAGCGGGCGTGGCGGCGAGATCGGCGGCGTCGTGGTGGTAGAAGCTTATGTGCCTGAATCACTGCTGGCGAAAATGGAGGGGATCGGCCATCAGTACGACGAGTATAAGCAGACCAAAGCCATGAAAAACCCGATCAAGGCCGGAGCCTATCTGTTCGTCGCCGTCATCACCGTGCTCATTTTGTTCGGGGCAACCTGGTTTGGATTCTATGTCGCGCGCAGCATCACGGTGCCGATCCAACGGTTGGCCGAAGCGACGGAGGCCATTGCGCAAGGGGACCTCTCCGTCCGGATCGAGGCCAAGGCCACCGATGAAATCGGCACACTCATCGATTCGTTCAATCGCATGACATCGGATCTGCAGGGAAGCAAGTCCGAGATCGAAGAGGCCAATATCTCGCTGCGCCACAGCAACCTTGAGCTCGATCGCCGCCGCGCCTACATCGAAACGGTGGTCGAAACAATCGCCGCCGGCCTGCTGTCCATCGATAAGAACGGAGTCATTACAAATTTCAATCCGTCCGGTGAGCGGATCCTTGGGCTTGCGGCGGATCGATTTCATGACAGGCCGGCCAATGAAGTGTTCAAAGAGTTCAGGCTCGATCTGTTCCAGACGGTCTACGATCGGATGCTGGCCGATCAGCGGGATACGCTGACGCTCGAAGGTCCGATGGAGATCGATGGCAGATTCTTGACCATCGGACTTCATGGGTCGCGGATGAAGGATGAGGCGAATAAGGATCTCGGTATCGTGCTGATCTTTGAAGATCTCACGGAGTTGATCAAGGCACAAAAGGTGGCGGCCTGGCAAGAGGTGGCGCGGCGGGTGGCGCATGAGATCAAGAACCCCTTGACGCCCATCCAGTTATCCGCGCAACGGTTGAGAAAGAAGTATTTCGAGAAGGCGCCGGATTTCGACACAATCTTCGATGAATCCACCAATGTAATCGTCAACGAGGTGACCAGCCTCAAGCATATGGTCGATGAATTTTCGAAGTTCGCCCGGCTGCCGACTCCGCAAATGGCACATCAATCGCTCCACGATGTGATCAACGAAGTCACAGCACTCTATCGCGGGGCTCACAAGGATGTAGAGCTGATCGTGGCGCTGGACGAAGACCTCCCGTCGCTCAATTTCGACCGGGAACAACTAAAACGGGTGATGGTCAACCTGCTGGATAACGCGATTCAGGCGATGCACCAAAAGGGGCGGGTGTGGGTGTCGACGAAATATGATACGAAGCGTCGGCGAGCCGTCGTCAGCGTGGCGGATGAAGGCGCAGGCATCGCGCCTGAAGATCGGGAAAAGCTGTTTGTGCCATACTTTACGCGAAAGAAGACGGGAACAGGGCTGGGGTTGGCGATCGTGCGGCGCATCATCACCGATCACGAGGGCCAGATTCAAGCCGGCCAGAATCAGCCGAAAGGGGCCGTATTCACATTCGAATTGCCGGTCTAAGAAGAAGTGCTGAGAGTTGCGTGCTGAGAGGTAGGATTCGTACCGCCTCGCCGATCACAGCTCACGTTTTATGGGGGATTCATGTCTGCATCGATATTAATTGTAGATGACGAAGAATCGATTCTCACGTCTTTGAGCAGCATTCTTCAGGACGAAGGATACGACGTGGTGACGGTTAAAAACGGTGGGGAGGCGCTGCGCATCTATACCACCGACTCGCCTGATCTCATGCTCCTCGATATCTGGATGCCGGAAATGGACGGGATGGAAACCTTGCGCCGGGTTCGTGAACTGGTGCCGGCGGCGCAAGTGATGATGATGTCCGGGCACGGGTCGATCGAAACAGCAGTCAAGGCGATCAAGCTGGGGGCCTATGACTACATTGAAAAGCCCTTATCGCTTGAGAATGTCACGTTACGTGTGAAACATGCCTTGGATCAACACCGGTTGGAACAAGAGAACCGGACACTCCGAACCACGGTCCAGCGGAAATTCGAATTGGTGGGACAGTCGCCCGCGATGCAACAATTGCGGCAGCTGATCGAGACAGCCGGACCGACGAATAGCCGTGTATTGATCGGAGGGGAGAACGGAACGGGGAAAGAGCTTGTTGCCCGGGCGATCCATCTACACAGTGCACGATCCAATCGACCGTTTGTGGCCGTGAACTGCGCTGCGATCCCGGAAACCTTGATCGAGAGCGAGCTGTTCGGACACGAAAAGGGTTCCTTTACCGGCGCAACATCGATGAAACGCGGGCAGTTCGAACAGGCGGACGGAGGCACATTGTTTCTCGATGAAATCGCCGATATGAGCTTGAGCACCCAGGCGAAGGTCTTACGGGCATTACAGGAGCAGCAATTCACCCGTGTCGGGGGAACCAAGCTGATGAAGGTAGATGTTCGGGTCTTGGCCGCATCCAATAAGGACTTGATCAAGGAAATCGAGAAAGGCGCGTTTCGCGAAGACCTCTTCTACCGGCTCAACGTGGTGCCGATCGTCGTGCCGCCGCTCAGGGAACGCCGGGAAGACGTCCCCTTGCTCATTCGCCACTTCATGAAAGTCCATGCGGAAGAACAGGGGCTGCGAACGAAAGAGATCTCGCCGGATGCGATGGCGGTGTTTCAACAATACGACTGGCCTGGGAATATTCGAGAACTGCGCAACCTGATCGAGCGATTGATGATCATGGTACCGGGGCCTGTCATCGAGGCGGCGCAGGCAGGCCTCTCGCTGCAAGCGCGGCCGATCGGGCCGGCATCTCAAGCTGCGGCTCTCACTCCCGCGGCCAATCCACTCTTTGCGCAGTCGTATGACTCGCTCAGGGATGCTCGTAACGCATTCGAGAAAGAGTATATCGCGCGAAAGTTGCGTGAGCATCATTGGAACATTTCCCGTACGGCTGAAGAATTGAAAATAGAGCGGAGCCATCTCCATCGGAAAATCAAGTTGTTGGACGTGGAGATGCGGCCGGAAGCGTAGCGGGGGCAGCATGGTCGTCCTCCTGCTCGCGGAACGCGCACGATAAGAATGTGCTCGTTCGACGCGCGCATTCGAGGATCGACCACGCTGCCCGGTGAAGAAAAAGATTAGCGAGATTCAGAAAGTATTCAAGAGAATCCAAAGATTATCCCTTGAATCGTCTCGCGCTTGTGCGTTGACCACTGCAACAGCCCTCCGCTAAGATGCGCCCTCTTATGACAACCTATCGAGATGCCGGAGTCGATATCGATGCGGGCGACGAGTTTGTCGACCGGATTTCACCATTGGTGCGGTCCACGTTTCGTCCGGAAGTGCTGACGGACCTTGGCGGGTTCGGCGGATTGTTTAAGCTGCAGGCCCATCGCTATGCCGAACCAGTCCTTGTCTCCGGCACCGACGGGGTCGGGACAAAATTGAAGATCGCCTTCCTCACGGACCGCCACGATACCGTCGGGATCGATCTGGTGGCCATGTGCGTGAACGACATCGTGGTCAGCGGGGCCGAGCCGCTGTTCTTTTTGGATTATTTCGCGACGGGAAAGCTGGCTGTCCCCAAGGCCGAGTCCGTGCTCAAGGGAATTGCCGAGGGCTGCCGCCAAGCCGGCTGCGCCTTGATCGGCGGGGAAACCGCCGAGATGCCTTCATTCTATGCGGAGGGCGAGTATGACCTGGCAGGGTTCGCTGTCGGAGTGGTAGATCGTCAAAAAATCATCGATGGCCGCAGCATCATGCCGGGCGATGTTCTGATTGGACTGGCTTCGACCGGTCTTCATAGCAACGGTTACTCGCTGGCGCGCCGTGTTTTGTTGGATCAGGCAAACCTTCGCATGACCAGTCGTCTGCCTGAACTCGATCAGCCGCTTGGGGATGTCTTGCTGACTCCGACCAGAATCTATGCCAAACAGGTTCTCACATTGATCCAGGAATATCCCATCAAGGGTATCGCCCATATTACCGGCGGCGGTATTACCGAGAATCTCCCGCGAGTGTTTCCCCCGGGTGTGCGAGCGCAGGTACGACGGAGCGCCTGGCCCGTGCCGCCTGTTTTTCAGGCGATTGCACGGCTTGGACAGGTCAAGCGTGAGGAAATGTATCGCGTCTTCAATATGGGAGTCGGCTTGATTCTCGTGGTTCCGGCATCAGCTGCCCAGCCCGTCGCCGCACGCGCTGCAGAGTTGGGCGATCCGGCTTGCCTCATCGGGACCATCGTAGCCTCGACCGGCGAAGGGCCATTGGTGGAGTATGTCGATTAACCGAACGGATGCGCTTCGAATCGCCGTTTTGGCATCCGGGCGCGGGTCGAATCTTCAGGCGGTCATCGACGCGATCGAAGCAGGAACGGTTCAGGCGAAGATCGTCGCCGTCATCAGCAACAAGAAAGACGCCCCGGCCTTAGAACGGGCCCGCCGACATGGACTCTCCGGCCTCTTCATCGACCCCAAACCCTATGCAGGCAGACCAGATAGCCGCGAGGCCTACGATCTCGCGCTGCTCGATGTGCTCAGGCGGCACGATGTGGAGTTGGTATTGCTGGCCGGGTACATGAAGATTGTGACGAAGGTCTTTGTCGAAGCCTTCGCGAATCGCATGATGAACATTCATCCGTCCCTGTTGCCCTCGTTTCCAGGGTTGGACGTGCAGAAGAAAGCGATCGAGTGGGGCTGTAAACTTGCCGGATGTACGGTGCACTTTGTGACGGAAGGTGTCGATGAAGGGCCGATCATTCTTCAAGCGGCGGTTCCGATCCTCGATAACGACAGCCCCGATACGCTCGCTGCTCGTATTCTTGAACAAGAACACAAGATTTACCCGCGAGCAGTCCAACTCTTTGCCGAAGAACGATTAACGGTTGATGGACGGCGCGTATTCATCGAGGCTGGAAAGCCGGAAGGTCAGGCAGTCATCAGCTCGTCATAACGATGTGGCAATCGAACTTCGGTAGAGACTCGGGAAACGGTTGTGTATAATGCGACCGATGTGAGGCCTTGGTCTCACTGATTGAAGGCCGGTCGAGTGGGGGGCTAGCTCAGTTGGGAGAGCACTACGTTCGCAACGTAGGGGTCGGGGGTTCAACTCCCCTGCCCTCCACCAGCTTTATTTTTGCCAATGGCCTGCCGCAGTAATCCCTCATAATCCCCGGTTACTTCCGCCGTCAGGTAGCACCCCATACCATCTGGCACATGGATGGAGCGCGATTGTTTTTCCCAACAGACTGTTGAGGGCTTCGTGCGCCTTGGCGATATGGTCGTGCGGGGTTGCCGCCAGATTGCCTACGAGCGTTTTGAACCGCTCTTTCAAATTCGGCAGCCTCGTGATTACATTGTCAGCTTTGGCGGTGCTTGCCTGGAGCTGACTCAGAAGCCGCCCCCGTTCCACCTCGGCTTCTCCAGTTCTGCCTTGGTTGAGACGGTCAGGATGCCCGCCTTAATGGCTTTCATAATGTAGGCAATCTCGAGCTCGACCTCCTCGAGCTTCGGGTGCAGCCGTTCCCGATTCGGGGTCTGTGTGCGGCGACGTTCGACGAGCAGCCGAGCAGCCTCCTGCTTAAAGACCATGAACCCTTCCTCGGTGAACAGATCACGCTGAATGGCAGAAAACAGGACCGACTCCACTATCGCGCGCGGTACTTTAATTGTGTTCGAGCAGACCGACTGACCGCGATATTGCCAGCCGCTACATCCATAGTGCCGGGGGTCCACGATGAAGTGCATGAGTGATTCTAAGAAACCAGTGCTATGTGTGCTGTCGGCTCGTCTTGAGCGGTCCTCGTCCAGGACACTTCCCCGAAACCGTGGCCGGGTTTTGCATGTAAGCTTCGAAAGATTTTCACAGCAGCCTCAACTGCCTGTAACAGGAACTGCTGCTCATTTTCGGCATAGGGAACTTGGATTGTCACGGTCAAAGGCGACATCACAATACCTCCTCTGTTTATATGGGAGCCGACCTAGGGAAGATGTTGGATTCTAGGTTTTCTAACACTAAAGAGGTGCTAGCAGATTCCCTAGTCCAGAGATCGTCTTTAACGAATCAACTATCGAGAAGTGGGGGTCGGAATTTTTCCGAGGGGATGTTTAAGGGAATAGCAAAATCACTTAGGACCCAGTTGAAGCGAGATCCACTCATAAAAAGAAGCACGAGAAAGAGCTAGGTTAGATCACTAACTAAGTCCTTCCGAAAAACATCTGCGAAACCGTTCAATTTGGCGGTCAATCCTACGCTTTAGATATCTAGGGAAGATCCCAGTGTCAGAACAGGGTGAGCGAGCTCAGAGTATATTTGGATCCTAAGCCTTAGCATCTGGCTCGGTGGCCTTGCACGATCTGCTTGATTCGAACACTTCATTAGATGATATGGAATTACTTTTCGTCGAAAACCATTTTCACGCCTTACAGATGGCTCAAATTCGACGGAAGCGGAAGCACAGGCATTCGTCTCAAGAACCTTCAATGAATACAACAACATGGGCTCGATCATCGATGAGTACTGCGATGTTGAGTATTGGCAGGTAGATCCGTTGATAGTTCGTGTTCAACTGAAAAAATGGGCCAATGGTCGAAACCATCTTTTTCTATGTTAGCAACTCCGTGACACACCGGACAGGAGCGGCACTGGTGTGTGCATTGGCGATGACAGGCTTCATGACGATCATGGAGCCGCATCAAACGGGGGATCCCAAACCCATGCCGGGGCCCACGTATCCTTCTCCGTCACCCTCGCCGAATCCCTCTCCCAAACCGGGCGGTCCGGGACCGACAGATCCAACACCACCGCAACCAATTCCACCTCAACCCACACGATGAGGTCAGTATGCCGACCCAGATGACACTATCTGACGGACCGACGATCTCTAAAAGAGCTAGCCCCCCACATGGCAAGACAATGCTGGTGTTCGTCTTATGGTTGATCTTTGTTTCAGGATGGCTGCCGACATTGGCAAATGGTGCAGGTTCCAGTCGCGAGAAAACCGAGACATCGAGACCATACGAGGTAACGGGCACATTATCTGCCTTGGATTTGGCGAGTGGAAGAGGGATGATCAGAACTGATCTCGGTCAGCCTATCTATCTTGAGGTGAAGAAACCAGACCTGTTTCCGAGCCTGTCGGTCGGCGATCGTGTGACCATTCAATTGAATGGGGATGGACAGGTTGACAAGATAATGGGCGCGTCGGTCCCCGAATTGGCAGTCACGGGCCAGCCAATACCTGAAACCCTCATAAATAAATAAGCCTATTCCAGGGCCATTCTCTTTCCTTCAATCGGCCTAGTGATTGCCGAGGGTTCTCTATCGCTCGATACTAAAGGGATCTTATCGTTGGTCGCAGTCGAAGCTAGTATACAACGCTATTTTCTTTTGATTGAATTCATCTTGTTAAATCCGGGTTCAAGGAGGATTGTTGTGCCTGGCTGGAATCGAACCAGCGACCCTCAGCTTAGAAGCAGGACAATCACACCAAAAGGGGGATCGTGAGACGCGACCTTATTTCTTGTGCTGCTCCCAGATAATTCGCGAAAGTATAGCAATGCCACAGCACCCAAGCAGGGCCGCAGTCCATCCGTTCCAGGGCACATGGAACCATTCAACCACCTCCGGTATCCCTCATCGGTCATTCTAGGCACTCGCTGATCACGATGTCTACGCACGGCCAGCAATAGACAGGATCATCGTGCGTGACGGATATTCGCTCAAATTAGATGGGAAGAGGCCTCGTAGGTAATCGGAGAGGGTTGTGGGCTGATCCGCATCCCGTGCCGCCGTGGGAGTGGTGGAAGCTGAAATCGCGTGAGTGGGCAGATATTATTGCTTAGTGTTGGCGCGCTTGGGGTCACCCTGCGTCGCTCTCAGCGGGACGAGAATGGTGGGCCTAAATAAATCAGGTAGCGGGTACCCTCCACAAAACTATTATTACCTAGGTATTATTTGTCACTTGGCCCAGGATCTGCCCGATCAGCGGCGAAGCTAGACAACCGCCTAGCTGTGGCCTTGACGGTTCCTCGGCCATCCTCCCTCCCGTATCTCATCTCCTTCCAGGGCTTACGCTTTTTCCTCCAGGGCCTGTCGTATCAGGACCTCACGGAGCAGTGTTTCCAGTTCCTGGTGCATCAACTGAATGCTGGATTCAAGCTGTTGGAGCATGGCTTCGCGGACATGCAGTTCGTCACTGTCATAGAGGCCCCCGGACCCGAACAGTAATGCGATCCGCTCTTTTTCGCGAACCGATCCCACCTCTCCCAGCTTCCCCTCTTCCTGCCAAGTCTGCAACATGACATCTCTTAGGCTGTGCCCTTCGAGACCTCGGATACCTGGCTCCGTCAGAAACCGCCAGGCTCGTTGTGAAAAAAACTCCGATTGCGGCGAGCCGCTCCAGACGGCCGCCAGATGATTGCGAGGATGACTGAACTCCTGGCGTACCTTCGTGAAGTTGGCGGACGTGCCGAACAGAACTTCTAATGCACCGCCAGTCACTGATGTGATATTGCCTGTATCGCCCGCCCCCGTGGCCATGCTGATTCCGCCGGACAGAATATTCGCGAGTCCACCGAAAATAACGCCTAAGATGGTTTGCGAGGTCGTGCGCGTGGTTTGAATGTCCCAGAGCCGATCGTGAACCTGATCGGCTCGCTGCACTTCGCATTCAATTTCGGCGACGAGGCCGGAAACTTCGAGGGTGGCCAATACCAGTCTAATTACCACCTTCTGTCGGACACGCTCGATGTCTGCCAATGCGGCTTGCTCAACCTCCAATCGCGCCATTCGGTTTAGTAGTGGCAAAAGATCCATAACATCAGCGATATGGACTGCGATCGGGGAATAGAGTTTGACCGCCGCATCTTTCTCGACCGACTCGTTGGGCGTCTGCCGCTGTTCGTCCAAGCCTACAGGCGGATTGCGGACTTCGGAAGAGACAGATACGCATCGACGATCGAATGTGTAGGTGCTGGCAGGAGGGGGCAAGGTAGAGGCACAACCGACGGTTACAAGGAGCAACGGGAGCGTCACTGGCCACCATCTGTATCGTCGCATATCTTAGTTTCTCCTTATTGAAAGGCACTGACTGGTGTGCGACTGAGGTGATCGATACTCATGGACTGATCTGCGCTGGGGGCAAATTACCAGAGAATCGCCAGGTATTCCAAACCGGCTTTATCTCATGGCACAACCAGCATCTGAAGCGCCCTCGTATTCAAATCATTGCTCCTCGCTCTTCCAAAAATGGGCATACATTGTTTAGCATCATCGATTACTTCAAGGTCCGCTACGTATCCACAGTCTACCGGGCGAGGCGACGGAGGAAACCACCGCCTTGCCATGACTCCAAGGCGGGCAGTTGGAATATGCCTTTTCTTCACTTTGCTACCACGCTGGGACCAGGACAGGACAAATCAGCCCCATCTGCTCCCATTTCAGGAGCCTCCTGGTTTGTGGTTTCTTGTGGGGTTAGGTTGTCTGAGGTTGGACTTTCTGGATTTCGTAAACCGCAGGTCAGATTTCTAAGCTACCAGAGCAATTCCTTGAATTTCAGAGCGCAGCAGGGGTACCAACGACGGTTGGAATCGGCTGCCCTCCACCAAACCTCGCTTGCGCGTGCCGGCGGCTCTTCAGGCGAAGCCTATCCCTATTGACGCCGCCGGATAAACCCCTCCAGTGTCCGGATTCTCTCTCCGATATGTTTTTCCCTTCTTTCATCTCCGATACACCACCGTAACCCGATCGAGAAAGTCGATGAGTTCAGCCGTATGTCGTTGGATCGCGCTCCGATCTTCTCGTGCCGCCGCATGCTCCAGGGCAGCTCCCATCCTACTGATCGCGTCGAACCCGTATCCTCCTCCATCCCCCTTCATACGATGGCCAATCATACGAATCTGTGCCAGGTTACTTTGTTGCAACGCGGTTTCGAGTGTCTGCACGTCACGCCGACGATTTTCTAGAAATCCGGGAACGATCTCTTCAAGGTCTGGGTCGATGTGCACAGTGATGACGTGCTCAGCGTTTCTGTTCGGCCCCATAATCATGCGATACTCCGTCCCTTACATGCCCGGAGGACTTCCAAAAACGTGTCCTTCTTGATGGGTTTGGTCATATGGGCATCGCAGCCGGCTTTGTGAATCTTGACCCCGTCTTCTTTCCGTGCCAGAGCGGTTAGGGCAATTATCTGTATGGGAGGGAGGTCTTGCTCCCGTTCCCAGGCCCGGATCGCTTTGGTAGCCTCATAGCCATCCATCACCGGCATCTGCATGTCCATCAAGACAAGATCGTAGCAGCCGTTCTTGAATAGCTCCAACCCGATGACGCCGTGATCGGCAACATCGAGGCGGTAGGGAGTCTGCTGCAAATAGGAACGGATCAGCACCTGATTGTCTGAGGAATCTTCTACCAATAAGATCCGCAATGCCCTGCTTTTGAGAGAAGGTGCCGGCGCCGTTGCGACTGAATCCACAGGATGTTTGACTCCCCTGGAACGGCCGAAGGCGATGCCGATGGTCTGGAGCAGATCCGATTTCTTGATGGGTTTGACCAAATAGCCGTCCAGCTCCAAGTCGTAGGTGCGGGCGATATCGTCGGCCCAATCGCGAGAGGCTAGCATCACAATCGTCGGGCTCTGGGAAGGACTGGCCTGCCTGATTTCATCCGCAACCTGGAACCCATCCATCTCCGGCATGCGACAGTCGAGAAGCACGAGTTCGTAGGGTCGTGCCGAAGCGGCGGCTCGTTGCCATTCGACGACGGCCTCACGGCCTGACGCGGCACCCATCACCTCTGCTCCCACGGCTGTCAAGATTTCACGAAGGATCAGACGGTTGGTTGCATGGTCATCAACCACGAGGATTCTGACTCCTTGAAGATTGACCAACGCATGGTTGGGGGTGGATGCCGGGCTGGATTGCACCGCGAGTTGCACGCAGCAATGAAACGTGCTGCCCTCTCCGAGAGTGCTTTCCACCCAGATTCGTCCGTTCATCAGCTCGGCTAATCGCCTTGAAATGGCCAGGCCCAAACCGGTTCCCCCGTACTTGCGCGTCGTTGAGGCGTCGACTTGCGTGAAGCGTTCAAAAATGACATCCAGCTTGTCGGGAGGGATGCCGATCCCTGTATCGCTAATAGAAAATCGAATGGCGCCGGGCGTGGGGCGTTCCGGATCCAGCATGATCCGCACCGTGACGGATCCGCTCTCGGTGAATTTGATCGCGTTGCTGATGAGATTGATGAGAATCTGGTGCAGGCGGTTGGCGTCTCCGATCACGGCGCATGGAACGTCGGACGAAAGGTGGCACGCGAGTTCGAGGCCTTTTTCATTGGCCCGCATGGCAAGGATCTCGATAGATTTTTCAACCAAATCGCTCAAATCAAAGTCGGTTGACTCCAGCTCCAGATGGCCGATCTCGACTTTCGACAGGTCGAGAATCTCGTTGATCAGACTCAAGAGGCTTCCGCCGGCGCGGCGGAAAATGCGCAAATATTTACGTTGCTCGGGGGCCAGATCCGTTTCCCATAACAGATCGGCCATGCCGACAATCGCATTCATCGGCGTCCGAATCTCGTGACTAACGCTGGCGAGGAATACATTTTTGGCGGCGCTCGCAATTTCGGCTCGCTCCTTGGCCTGACGCATGGAGTTCTCCGCTTCAGCGCGCTCCTTGGCCTCCATCGCAAGGGTCACCATCGTGGAGAATGATCCGGCAATGGTCATTTCATCGGCAGTCCATATGCGACACGAGCCGAGGTATTCATGGCACAAGACGCCCACCGTCTTTCCTTTATGTCTGATCGGCGCATCGAGCATCGCGCCGATCCCGAGCGGAGTCAGGTACGACGACGAAAATTCACAGGTGCGGGGATCAGAATTGGCGTCGTGCGCGGCGATGGCATGCTCTTCCTGCTGCAGTGCCTGAAAATAGCATGGGTACTGGGTGGCCCGGAGCACAGCCCCCATGCTGTGCTCCCCGCTCGCAACCTCGTATAGATCCTCCAGTTGAATCGCCGACCGGTCTTCCCGGAACAGCCAAATGCTGGCGCGCTCAACTTCCAGGACGCGGCAGGCCATCTCTGTGATGGCCGGAAACGCTCGGCGAGGGTCGCCGGAGATGATGGCCTCGCTTCGCGTCAATTCGAGCAGCCCAGCCTGATGCTCTTGGAGCAAACTGAAGCGCCGCCTTTCTTGCCTGGCAACTCGTTTGCTCTCTGTGATGTCCCGGCAGGTGCAGATGACGTCGGGTTTATATCCTTCACCACGGCTGAATTGCTGCAATGTCACTTCGACGTCGAACGGCTCTCCAGTCTTCTTTCTGCCAACCAATTCGCCGCGCCAATATCCGACACGCATGAAGAAGGGAAAATGGTGTTGCTCAATCATGGCTTGCTGTTCAGAACCATAGAGCGCCTTCCACGACTTTCCGATCAATTCTTCAACCTCGTAGCCGTACAAGGCGGCGTAGGCCGGATTCACATAGGTGTACAATCCGTCGGCATTCAAAATGGCAAGACCTTCCATGCCGTGATCCACGGCATGCTGGAGTTGAACGACTGTCTCGTTCTGGCGTTTCTGCTCGGTGATGTCTACCATGATGCCGCGAATTCTGACCGGAGCCCCTTCCTCGGCAAACACGCTGACGATGTCTCTGATCCAAACGATCCGGCCGTCAGCGGCAAACATCCGGTATTCGAAATCATGGGCTAAGCCCAACTTTGTCTGCTCCACGCAATACGCTACGGTTCGCTCGCGATCTTCTGGATGTATGTGATCGGGCCAGAACGATGGATTGTTGAGCCATTGTCGAACCGGATAGCCGAGAATCTGCTCAGCTTGGCTGCTCACAAAGGTGAAGCAGAAAGTGGCCGGATCCGCCTCCCAGACGATTCCGGCAACGGAGTTGAGTAATGACGCATGGCGCTGCTCGGAAAGGCGTAGCGCCTCCTCCGCCTGCTTGCGCTCGCTGATGTCCCGCACGATGGTCAGGAGATATTCTCGATCGAACTGAATCAGATGAGCCTTCACCTCGACAGGAAAGGTCGAGCCGTCTTTCCGACGGTGGAGGGTTTCCAACGTCACCGTTCCGTTTTCTCGTATCTGTTTTACATTTTGCGCGAAGATCGGCGCCGTGACGATTGGATCAATATCTGGAACGGTCAACGACAGGAGCTCTTGTCGGGTATAGCCGAGACTCGAGAAGCTTTTCTCGTTGCAGTCTAAGAAGCGGCCGGTGACAGGGTCAATGACCTCGATGGAATCGTCAGCCTGATCGAGCAACGCTCGAAACAATTTCACCGCCGCTTCGGATTGTATGCGTTCGGTGATGTCTTTGCAGGCAACGAGCGCGACGGGAGCCTCCGCGCCATGCACAATGCGAACCGTCTCACTGACCCAGATCACGGTTCCGTCTTTCTTGACCTTACGGAATGTCCACTGGGTCATGCGGGAGGGATTGCTGAAGGCTTCAGCCAGATTGCGGACGACCGCGTCCTTATCTTCTTGATAAAAAACCCCAAGAACGGAATGCCCGACCAATTCCTCCGGTGCGTATCCCAACTGTGTTGCTCCAAAGCCGTTGACGGAAAGCACCGTGCCCTCTTTACTCACCGTGAAATACATGAACGGAGTGTCGTCGTAGAGGGCACGGAACCTTTCTTCACTTTCGCGCACTGCCTCTTCCGCCTGCTTGCGCTCCTGTTCTCCCGCAATTCGCGAGGCAAATATCCGCAGAATAGCGATCGCCAGCTTCGCGTCAGGCATCGGCTTGTCGTCCATGATTGCCACATGCCCGATCACTTGACCCGTCCGGTTCACAACCGGCACCCCGCAATAGCTGACAACCCCCAAGCCGGCGATCAAACGGACATGGGGATAGATCGCGTGAACTTGATCCGGATGGTGGACCACTTGCCCTGTTAAAACCGTTTCGCAGGGGCCGGCAGCCGGCACCTCAAACGGCTGAAGGAAAGTCCCGCGCCCCCAGCCCGCGAGGGACTTGAAATGCGTGCGTTCTGCATTCATCTCAGATAGATACGCGTACTGGACCTTGAGTACCGTGGCCAGACGGCGGACAAGGGAAGAAAAAAAATCCTCGCCTGTCTCTGCCACGACTCCTTCGACCACCGCCCGCAGCGCTTCCTCCGTCCGCTTGCGCTCGGTAATGACCTCCGTCAACATCATGATGCCGCCGATCTGTCCTGATTCGTCGTGCCAAGGCCGCACTTCCCAGCGGAGCCAATCTACGCAACCGTCTCCGCGTGTGAAGGACTCTTCTTCCCGCCGCTCAATTGCGCCGGCTAGACATCGCTGATGAATTTCCTGCCACTCCCGCATGTGTCGGATTTCCGGGAACACGTCGTAGTGATGGAGTCCGATGATATTTCGATCACCCAGCTGGTAGTTCTGGAGCCATCGCCTGCTGACAGCCAGGTATCGCAGATCCCTATCGAACATGGCCACGGCGGCAGGCATGTGCTCGACGAAGGGCTTCAAGCGATCGAGGCTCTGATCGCGCTCCGCTTTCTCCCGCTGACGCGCGGTAATATCTTTCGAAATGCCTGATTGGTCGATAGCTTGAGCGCTGCCCATGCGGCGTCCCTGTTTCCCAGTTGGGTCTGTGCGCAAGGACGCGCGTGGTTCCCGTTTTAATGGTTGTGTGGTTTGTAAGCGGCCGGCAGCCATGGGCTTTGGTTGCCGCTTGACCTTGCGATCGGCTCGAACCGGTGACGCCTTTTTAGCCATGGCCGCACACGTTTCTGCTGACGATGGCAGATATGACGTATAGAGAATCCGGGGATGAGAATGAAAGCCCATTGGTAGAGAGAACCGCGGTGCCTGTCGCGTCGATCGCCGTTAACACATCTCGTCGAGACCTTGGCTTGGTCATGGTGAGGAGAAGGTTAGTCTTCGTGGGAGTGCGGAACGAGAGAGAGTATGCCGGCTTGTTTGGCTCTATTTCTGCCTTCCTGTTTGGCTTGGTAGAGCGCTTGATCCGCCGCCTTGATCAAGTCGGTGGGAGAGGTATTCCGGCTGGGAATCGTACTGGCAAAACCCGCGCTGATCGTGGTGACACCACCGTCGGAGTGCGTGATGCCGAGGGCTTCGACTCGTTGCCGAAGTGTTTCCGCCACCTGTGCCGCTCCGTCTGTACGGGTGCCGGGAAGCACGATGACGAATTCGTCTCCACCATACCGGGCAACCAGGTCTCCTGGCCTGTTGACCGCGCCTGAAATCGCGGCGGCAACCTGCCGGAGACATTCGTCTCCCGATGTATGGCCGAGAGCGTCGTTGTAGGACTTGAATCGGTCGATATCGAGCATGATGAGAGAGAGCGGCGTCAATTCACGGACGGCACGGCGCCATTCCTGATCCAGAAAGTCGTCGAATTGCCGGCGATTGGTAATGCCGGTGAGACCGTCAAGAGAGGACAGGCGCAACAGCATCTGGTTCGCTTCCTGGAGTTGACGCATCACCTCAAGCAGTTCCTGCTCCCGAGCCCGCCGGCGATCGATTTCGTGGACAAGCCGCAGCACCGACCGGACGCGAGTCAAGAGATCGATCTTGTTGACGGGTTTCCCAATGTAGTCGAGCGCGCCGGCGGCAAAAGCAAGTTGGAGATCGACCGGATCGGTCTTCACGGTGACCATTATGATGGGCGTATCACGGAATCGTTCGACCGCCTTGATCTGGCGGCAGGCTTCGATGCCGTTCATCTCCGGCATGACGATATCCATCAGAATCAGGTCGACTCGAGAAGCGGCACTGTGCTTCCCATCATCGAGCCCTAGTAAACGGAATGCAGCAGCAGCCGAGTCGGCAACCAGGAGATGGTCGTAGCCTGCAGCCGAAAGAATTGACTGAAGCAAACGCCGGTCGTCCGCTGAATCATCAACGATCAAAATGCCCATGAATTCTTACTCCGGTGAATACGTGGAATATGGTTGCGAAATCGTACCAGCTAGTCCTGGCAAACTCCAGGATAAAGCTTTTTGACACAGGACTGACAGATGCCGTGGCTGAACTCGGCTTCGGAATGTTCGCCGATATATTCCTCTAACTGTTGCCAGAACCCCCCGTCATTGCGGATCTTTTTACAGGAGGCGCAGATAGGGATGAGTCCTCTGAGGACCTTGACATCCCGCAGCGCTTTCTGCAGTTCCTCATTGCTTCGACGGAGCTCTCCTTCGCGCGCCTTGCGGCAATCCATTTCTTTTTTCAAGGCCAGCGCAGACGTGGCGCGTGCAAGAAGTTCCACACTATTCACCGGTTTGGTGATGTAATCGTTCGCTCCTGCCGCAAAGGCGGCCTGGAGATTGGAGTAATCGCTTTTTGCCGTAACCATGATGATGGGAATATCGCAAAGATGCGGTCGGCCCTTGATTTGGCGACAGGCTTCTACTCCATCCAGCTCCGGCATCAGGACATCCATGAGAATCAGGTCGATCTGAGCAGGCGGCTCATGACCGTCCATGTCGAGCATGGAGAACGCAACCTTCGCCGAGTCGGCGCTCAGAAGATCCGGATGGCCGGCCTTCCCAAGAATTGCGCGAAGGAGAACCTGTTGATCTGGAGAATCGTCGACGATGAGAATGCCCATGCTGACTCCTGACAGGCCCTCACGCATGCGGCGTGATCGATCACCCTTCAGTATAGCAGGCGCCGATTGGGCTACTGGAGCTTGGCGCGGACGAGGTCGCTGATCTGCTTGCCGTCTACTGGCTGGCCCGCCACACGGAGCATCACGGCTTTCATCACTGCGCCCATCTCTTTTAGAGATCGAGCGCTGGTTTCCCGAATAACCTCCTCCACAACGGCGGAGAGTTGATCGGGAGAGAGGGCTTGAGGGAGATAGGATTCCAGAATGGCGATCTCCTGTCGCTCTTTTGCGGCAAGTTCTGCTCGATTACCTTTCTCAAACTGTTCGACTGATTCCCGTCGCTGCTTGATCATAGTCGTCATGACGCGGCTCATTTCGACATCATCGAGATCTTTTTTGATCTCCATCTCCTTGTTCATCACAGCAGCCTTGATCATGCGGATCACATCCATCCGCAATTGGTCGCGGGCCTTCATGGCCAGTTTCAGGTCTTCGGTCAAACGGTCGTGCAAGGACATACAAGCCTCATGATGAACGGGTCGTCGGGGATGGAGAATACCCCTACATGGGACATCAGTCAATGTATGCCCGTCACTCGGGTGGCGGTCTACCCGGCATGGTTTTCGTGCCGAGCGGGTAGTATGATTATGACCAAGGTCGGGTTACGGACCGAAGCAATGATGAGGGAGCGCGGGGAGGCCAGCGATGGTGAGGGGAGGCGTAGTGATCCAGTTGATGACGGTCGCCACAGGGGCGCTGCTCATGGCGAGCTGTGCAAATGCCCTCTCGCAGACGGAGTCTGCGGTCTCGTCCCGTTCTGAGCCTTCAGTGCTACCGGTCCCTTTCGATGTCCAACAAATGGCGGTGCTGTATCCGCGTGGAGAGACTCCTGATTGGTCCAGCGCCTATAGTCGCTTAGAAGAAGCGGCGTTCCAGCTCAAGACGTTTCGCCCGAACCTGAGGATCATCGATCGCTCCCATATGCAGACGATCGTTTCAGAACAACGCTTCCAGGTTGGGGGGCTCGTCTCTGAAGACAGTGCTGTCCGCATTGGGCAGACGTTGGGCGTAGACAGCGTGTTGATCTATCGGATCGACGGGCCAACGTTGCGCGACCGATTCTTTGCGCGCCGGCATCGCGATCTTCCTCCGATGACCATCACGAGCAAAATCATTCGAATCGAGAGCGGGGAAGTCGTCTATCACAACGTGGTCACGGCGCATGTGGACGATACTGAAGACTCAGGCTGGTCGCTCTCGGACAACATCGACTATCACCGATGGAGCCGCGAGGCGTTAGACCGTGGCATTCTACAAACGGTCTACGATTTGCATCGCGCGTTCGATTAACAGCACGGATAGGAGAAGATGGAAATGAGTCATCGACAGAGACGTTTGCCACAACCTGGGATCGTTGTGGCCGTAAGTTTGTGCGTCCTTTCGCTGATCACGGCCTGCGCCAGCGACCAACCCAAACCTCTTCCGCAGCCGACTCCGGATCAAGTCAAGAGTCATGGCGATCGGGCGTTTGACAAGCTCAAACAAGAAGAACAAGAGCGAACCGCGCAACCGCCGGCGCCACGTTACTAAACTCTCCACACCCTACCGATTCGATTTGGGCAGGGCCCAGACCATCAACCGGGCGACGGGTTTCACAAGCGGCAATTCCCCAAACAGTCGTTGTCGAGAGGCTCGTTCCACGAGGCGCGCTTCATGGAATGTGCCAAGCAGACTGGACGAGACCAGCAGCCGCAGAACACCCGAGAGAAAGAAGACAAACGGCAAATTGGAGGCAGGCTGGAGAACGACTCCTGCCCACTCGATACGCGCAGGAAGATGCTCCACTAACCAGCTCCCCAACAAGGCTCCTATCGCCCATCCTACTGCATTGACTGTGCTATAAAGCGCAACGGCTTTCGCTCGGTCCTCCGGTCTCACTGAATCGAACACATAGTTTTGCAGCCCCAATGCCAAGCCGGCCCAAATGACACCGCCTAAAAAATTGACTGCCAAAAGAAAACCTAGATTCGTGCTCACAAGATAGAGCATCGGCAAGAACGGCACTATGAAACCGGTAATCGACAATAATGCTTTGTTTCCAAAGCGATCCCCGAAATGACCCCAGGCCTGCAGGGTAAGGAGTTGGCCCAAGAGGCCGGCAGCCAGCCAACCCCCATAGCCGAGGTACGACAGGTGGAGATCATGCAGCATGTATAGAACGAAAAAGGGACCGGCGATCAACACAGACGCATGCATCAGGCCGGAGAAAAACAGGAAGCGGAGGAAGTCCTTCGTTGCGCTCCGGCGGAAGAAATCCCGAAATCCTTGTTGAGCCTCTTGGTGGGCGGTCGGATGCACATCTTGAACGGGGGACAAGGACCAGGCTGAGAGGATGCGCGCGCTCCCGGCCAAGGCGAAGATCAGCACGAACCCCCACCAGGCGGCGGTGGAATCCTGCCAAAGGGTCAGCACCCATCCGGCTCCGCAGAGCGCAAAGAAACTGAGGCTCGCGATAATTTTGGCTCGGCGCGCGAAATAGGCGCCCCGCTCATGCTGATCGAGCCAATCGGCGATCAAGCTATTCCAAGCCGGCGTGGTGAAGTGGGCGCATGCAAAATAGGCGGCCGCTCCACCGACGATGAGCCAAGGACCCCACTGTGGAAACAGGAGTGGCAGGAGCACGATGGGAATCCAGACGAATGCTTGCCCAAGAGTGCCGGCAAAAATAAGGGCTTTGCGGTCGGGGAACCACTGTAGCAACTTTACAGAGACGAGTTGGGCTCCAGTCCCAATAAGCTGGGGCAATGCCGACAGCACACTGAGTTGGAATGGGCTTGCCTGGAGGAGCAAGGCAAAGGCGGAGAGGTATTGTTCCCCGCTTCCTTGCGTGACAGCCTGGCAGGCGCCATCTCGGAGGCCATAGCGACGTCCTTGCTCACCGGCACTCTGGGCTCTGGAGCTGCTTGGCACGAACTCTTGCTGACAGTCAGGCAATGTCGGATGCACAGAATCCTTTCCTGAGAGCGACCCTGATCGAGAATAACATAGACAAGGACCGGAGCGTGCATAGATGAGCAGTTCGGTCCGTCAGTGATTGACCCCTTATGGATCTCTCGATACCATAACGGGACGAGTGGACAGCAATCATGATGGCTCCAATGATCAAGATCAGAACTATTGGGAAGCAGCTCCTGGCAACCGTGTTTGCAGGCCTGAGCGTTCTCATGTGTGTCTGGCAGGAAGTCGAGGCACGGGATCTATTCGCACCGAAGGAACAAGCGACAACCGAAATCGATCCCACGCAAAGCCCGTCGTTTGACGAGCAAAAAAAGGGAATCCCTCAATCCCTGTTTACCTGGATCAAGATGGCCAAAGGATATGACATCGAATGGGATACCTTCGGACGGAAAGGCTGGTACACGCAAGATCCTCGGCTGAAGCCCGTCGAGCCGGGATCGGTGTTTCCTCGAGATATTCCCGCGATCTATATTGTGTTTGAGTCAGCCCCGCTGGAAGATCCCGCCCAATTCAGCGCACAATGGTTTCTGGAGGGGGAAAAGGGCGTTCTCTCGCCCGCGCCGCTCGGCAAAGACACCTTGGAAGTCCCAGGGCATGAACGCTATGGGTTCCTCGAACTCAAGAGACCTGGAAACGCCTGGGACGTCGGGACATATCTGGTGAAACTGTTCATCACGCCGCTCGGACAACAGTCCTTTCATGCGGCCAATCAAGTCGGCACTATGCGATTTACTATTATCGAAGGTGCGGCTCCTGCCGGAGTGAACCCGCGCTAGCCTCACGCTAATCCTTTGATGATTAGGCAAACGCGCGCATAGGTCATGAGGATGACACAGAGAAAAGGAGCAGGATGGGAGATCGAATCAAAGTCACGGATCAAGAGAAGCTGATGTTGCTCTATGAGCGGTTCCGCGACGTGTGTCTGGTCGAGAAGGAAGTCTGGAAAGAGATTTTTATGCCGCGGGAGATTACACAGGGGCCGGTCAGAACGAATATGCAAGACCGCTATGAGGTGGAAATCGACGATCCCGCGGTCGAGGAGACTCTAGATGCGAATATCCCTCGTGGCAGTCACGCCCTCGCCGCAGCGATTCAGGAATATCGCGCAAATATTTCTTTTTATCGAAAAACCTGAAGGGGTCAGCGAGCGGCAAGTACTCGTTCGACGTCCCGAACGACGTCAGGCGCTGAGGGCTTCGTGCGGTGATGATACCTAGCCACAACCTTTCCGGAGCGATCGACTAAATACTTCTGAAAATTCCATTCCACTTCGCCGGGAAACGGACTCTGCTCCGTCAAGTAGCGGTAGAGCGGATGTTTGTCGGCGCCCTTCACGCTGATCTTGCCGAACAGTGGAAACGACAGGCTGTACTTGGTGTAGCAAAAATCTTTGATCTCTGCATTCGTCCCCGGCTCCTGCTGCCCGAAGTTGTTCGCGGGGAATGCCAGGATCTCAAAGCCCTTCTCCCGATACTTTTCATATATCTTTTCGAGGTCGGTATATTGCGGCGTATTGCCGCAGAAGCTGGCCGTGTTGACCAGCAACAGAGCCTTGCCGCGGAACTGGACTGGCTCAGGGAAACCGGCTTCCCATCGATATCGTTCAGCGTAAAGTCATACACCATGGGCGTCTGTGCTGCCATGAGTACAGTCCCTTCTTGCGTCGCCTGTGCGGGCTTAGGCTCAAGCAGGTCACTCGATCCAACACCGGCGATCAAGCCAATTGCTGCGAGCGCGCACCCCAATACCTGATGCGACCTTTCCACCCAACACCTCGTCGTTAGAGCCGCTCCAAGGCTTCAATGCGCGATTCGATCGGTGGATGCGTGGCAAAGAAATGCATGAATCCTGAAGAATTGCCGGAGATCTTCATCGTCGCAAGCGCATCCTGTCCAGAGTACTCAACCTGCGAGCGAGTCACCCAACGATCAATTGCTCGAAGCGCCGATATCATCGAGTCTTTGCCGTACACCTTGGCGGAGAACGCGTCCGCGCCATACTCACGCTGACGCGAGAACCAGCAAATCAGGATTGAGGCCAGAATGCTGACGACAATCTGGAGCACGAATGACAGTCCAAAACCGAGCATCGCTTGATCGCGCTCTGCGAAGAACCGGCGCACCCACATCGCAATGTAGTACACGAAGGTGTTCATCAGCCCCGCCAACACCGTCGTGGCGAACATATCCCCGTTGTAGACATGTCCCATTTCGTGAGCGAGGACGGCACGCACTTCCTGCTCTTGTAGATTGTTCAATAACCCGGTCGAAACGGCCACCATCGAGTTGTTCTTGCTGGGCCCGGTCGCGAATGCGTTGGGATCGGGAGCTTCGTAGACCCAGACCTCAGGCATCGTAATGTTGAGTCGTTGCGCAATCTCCTGGACGGACCCGTAAATCACCTGTTCGGCGTGGGACCGAGGCTCGGTAATCTGACGGCAATCCAACATGGCCCGGGCCATTTGTTTGGAGAAGGCCAAACTGATAAAGGCGCCACCAAAGCCGAAGGCAAGAGCCCAGACGAGCGAACTCAGATCGACCGCCCCGCGCAGATCGACCCCGAACATGGGCAGAACGATATTGATAAGCAACGGCACGGTGAGCGAGAGCGTCACCATGATCAGAATGTTGGCGGCCAGCAGCAGGAACATGCCTTTCATCCACTTCATCGAGATCCTCCTTCACGACTATGTACTCGCCCCGTCATCGAGCGAGCGGCTAGTGAAAGTCATTATACTAAGCGATTCTCTGAAATACATCTCAATCGACATTGCGATGACATGTGCTGAAAGAAATAACTCCGTAAATGCCAAGGTCAAGGCGCCTCAAGTGCCTGAAACTCTTAGGCAAAGTTGACCGGCTCCCGCGCTTCCTGTTAGAAATGGCTCATCAATGAGGCGCATATGCGATTGACCCACATCTCGGCGGCTGTTTGGTTGCTGACTTCGGTCGGCGTGGCTGTCGTTGGTTCAGCGGAAGCTTCTCAGTCCAGTCCTCCGGTGATAATCCCGCTTGCAGCAGACGGGGTGCAGCGAGCCACGGTCACGGTTGATAGCTACTCGTATACACCAAACTATTTGATTGTCGTAGCTGAGAAACCGGTTGAATTGACCCTGACCAGTGTGACGACATTGATCCCACACAACTTTATCATCAAGGATCCAGCGGGAAGCCTCTCCGTCGAGCAGGATGTGAGCGCCGGCAAGACAGTCACCATTAGGTTTACGCCGACTCAACCCGGCATCTTTCCCATCTACTGCGACAAACGGCTCTGGCCGTTGCCCAGCCATCTCGACAAAGGGATGGAAGGAAAACTGGAAGTGCGATAGGTGTGGCTACGAGCGTAGAGACATTCAAGCAGGAACTGCTCCGCGATCTCCTCAAACAAGTATCCCGTCTCTTCTACACAACGTTGGTCGTGGTCCCGGCAGACGTGCGCGATCAAGTCAGCCTCGCTTATCTTTTCGCCCGAGCGGCGGACACGATTGCAGATACCGAGTTGATCGATCGTCCGCGTCGGCTGGACTTACTCGGCCAGCTCAAAGCTCAGTTCGTGAACGATCAGCTCATCTGGACGCAGATTCAAGAGATCCAGCAAGCGGTGGCGCCAATCCAACAAGACTCTGCCGAGCGCATCCTGCTTGAGCGACTAGAAGATTGCTTCAAGCTCTTCCAGACCTTTTCGCCGGACGATCGCCGCCGGATACAACGGCTCATGTCCACGCTGACGCAAGGCATGGAAATGGATCTCGTCGTCTTCCACGGCACGACGGCAGAAGATCTTACAGTTCTGAAAACACTCGATGACCTGGATCGTTACACCTATTACGTGGCCGGCTGTGTCGGCGAGTTCTGGACAGATTTGATGTGCGCGCATCGAACGGCGTTGGCCTCGTGGAAGGTACAGGAGATGTCGGAAGTCGGTGTGCGGTTTGGGAAAGGGTTGCAACTCACAAACATTGTGAAAGATATCGCGCACGATCTTCAGAGGGGCCGCTGCTATGTGCCGGCGCCCATGCTGGCCGAAGCCGGACTCACCGGTCGAGACCTACTGGACCAGCGAAACCGCGCACGTTTTCAGCCGGTTCTGAACAAGCTCGTCCGTATGGCGGTAGAGCATCTTGACCAAGGCTGGCTCTACGCCATGGCGGTACCGCGATACGAAACTCGCCTGCGATTGTCCTGCATGTGGCCGATCCTTTCCGCCGGCGAATCGCTGAAACTCGTCATGAATTCGCCCGATCTCTTGAACCCTGCCGTAAAAGTCAAAATCCCGCGGAGCCAGGTTTACCAAATCATGGCCCTGACAACGGGCACCTTCGCCTGCGGACACGTGGGGACGGCCTGCTGGGGACGGTTGCGAAAGCAAATTGTGTAAGTCGCCGGATATTGCGAGCCTATAGCTCTCAATCGACAGTTTCAGATCCCCGGCCTTGACTCCGCTACGATACTGAGTTCCAAGGGGGAACCCCCGCGCCTAATGTCGAGGTTCAAGGTCTGCCCCGCTTCGACTCGGCACAGCCGTTTGGCTTCACGATCAGAGGTGACGGTCGCCAGTGCAGTGCCGTTACAGGCCACGACACGATCACCGACCTTGAGGCCCGCTTTCTCAGCAGGCAAGCCCCCACGGAGTTCCCGCACGAGGTAGTATCGTGCGCCGGCTGATTCTTGCAGGTCCCAATTGACTCCGATCCGCCCGGACCCTAGCAACCCTGTTTGCGATCCGAACCGCGCGAGAATGCGATTCGCAATGACACGCGCCACGCCTTCTGGATCATCGGCAGTGGCGTCAGACCCGTATCCTTCCCCGTTGAACAACACCAGGCCGCTCTCAACATCGATCATCCGCAAAGCCAGCGACACGCGGCTGACCTGGTCTCCCTCAGTTCGTTCCCATTGCTGCACTTCGCCCAGCACAATGGCCTGCGCGCCGACGAGTTTACCGACTTTCAACACCTCGGCATCATCGACATGCTTGAGCTGAATGACCTGCTCCTTGAACACTTCGTCAAGTTCAGTTCGCTCGACCATATTGACATCCAAGTCTAACAACAGAGTCGTCACCATCCCGGCGACACGCGACCCCGATCCCTCTGCGCCCGGCGCGTCCTCAAACAACATCACGGCCATCGTCCGATAGCGATCGATGGTATCGCGATTGATTGGACCGGCGCCGGCCACGACCGGCTCAGGGCGTCCACGCATCCCACTGGATCCTAGAACGGCTGTGCCCGACGATGCACAGGCCCGGCGCCGCTGTAGAATCGCGGCGGGTGCGCCCCAGGCACACAGCTCGTCGTTCACCAGCACGACGTGGTGCGGATATTCACGTTGATGTTCTGCGGCGATATTGGTGAAGGGATAGAAAATACAGCCGCCGATCCAGACCGATAGGGGGCAGAAGGCCAACTCATAGAGCCACTGTTTGCGGGCCGTGAGGGAATATTCCCAAATCAGCAGCCGGCCGTCGTCGCGCAGCACACGGTCCGGTTGGCCGATCTGTTCAACCACTTCAGCCTTCGTCATCGGCACGGCCAGCCGGTCCAGTTTAGATTCCGACTTCACAATCGTGTAGGCGACCCCGCAAGCGGTAAGTACGCCGGCGAGACTAACAATCGCGAGTGTGTGGATGAACGTGGAAAACCGGATGGAAGAAACCGCCTGCTGCATCGGCATCGCCGCAAGCGTACCACTCCGGAAGCGAGGGCTGCAACGGAACAGGACGAGGAGTGAGCTTAGTGACTCTCTCCGCAGGGTGCTCAAAAAGTCCGTCAGCAAGGCCGCAGCCGATGAATGCACCGGAGGCGTGCATTCCTCACCCGCCCATCCCGAGCTGCCAAGACAGCTCGTTTCCCAAGTGGGCTATGTTGAGAATGCTTTCGAGGTGAGAACGCCGCATGGGAAAAGGCGCGCCTCGGCGCGCCAGGGTCGGGCGGGTGAGAAGAGCGGCTTTTTCAGCATCCTGCTAGTTCAAGGAAGGATCGAACGGCATATCCGCATAATGGCGATAGTCGTCGCCCAGAGTGCTCACGATGTCAGGCCAAATACGTGCAGGATCCTTTTCGAACACCACGCTCGGGTCTGCAGGAAGAGTGATCCAGGAACCAGTCCGCATTTCAGACTCCAGTTGTCCAGGCCCCCATCCGGAATATCCGATATAGGCGCGAAAAGCCTCTCGCCCCTCGTGGGTGGTCAATATACGATCGACGAGTTCCGTATCCCCTCCGAGACAGATCCCATCGAAGACATGATGGGAATTCTCAGGAAGTTGATCCAGGCGATAGAGCATCATGACCTGGTTCGTTTGTACCGGCCCACCGGAGAAGAGGACGTGCCGCTGGCCTTCGAGGATCGGTATTTGAGGTAACGCTTCCGAGACCGACATCGCTGTCGGACGATTGACGACGACACCCAGCGCGCCTTCGGCCCCGTGCTCGCAGAGCAACACGACGGTCTGCCGAAAGTTCGGATCGCGCAAGGATGGCGCCGCGATGAGGAAGATGCCTTTCCCGAGCGGGGCTTTCATGTTTCTAATCCTACCGCGCTGACCTGTGTCACGCAAGCGGCACGACGAACGGAGACCTACAGATGGGCCCCGCAGGATGCTCAAACAGACCAGACTTCTCACCCTCCCAACCCTGGCGCGCCGAGACGCGCCTCTCCCAAGCAAGGCCGAAGCGAGTGAAGGGCCGAGGAGGTACAGACCGCACTTCGTGTGAGCCGTTCGCCCTTGTAATGGATCTTGGCGAACGGAAAAGTCCCCTCAGTGTTTCCGACTTCCGAGACTCGTTGAGGGTCTGAACGATGCGAGAACGCCGCTGACGGATTGTTTCAGCATCCTGCTATCGATAGAGGGATTCGCGTCGATCGCGGAGCAGATCGTTGTACCGCGTCAGTGCTTTGTTCCGCGCGTCGACAGGATTGATCTCAACAATGTACAGTTCTTCCTGGTCCCTGGGGGCGCGATGCAGAATCGCCCCCTTTGGAGCGACGACTTCACTGCTCCCAATAAATGTCAGCTGATCTTTGCCGCCGCGCGTTTCGCTCCCTGTCCGGTTACACGTGATTGCGAACACTCGATTCTCCAGGCATCGAACAGGCATGGAGTCCGGGCAATTGGGCAAGATGAGGTTCGAGGGGTGGCAGATAATCTCTGCGCCTTTGAGTGCCAATGTGCGAGCCGCCTCCGGGTAGTACCAATCGAAGCAGATCATCGCGCCGATCTTAGCCAGCCCGATATCCCACACCTGAAATCCTGTGTCTCCCGGCGTAAAAAACAGCGTTTCCTCAAAAAACAGATGGGTCTTGCGGTAGCACCCGATAAACCCCGACGGACCGACGACCACGGCAGAGTTATAACAGGCAGATCCTGCGCGCTCAGGAAGACCGGCAACAATCGTCATCCGGCGCCGCTTCGCAAGGTCGATCAGCCGTTGTGTCGTTGGTCCATTCGGGACCGACTCTGAGAGTCTGTTCGCTTCTTCCTGCGACACGAACTGATAGCCTGACGCACACAACTCCGGCAACACGATCAGATCGGCATCAGCACGGTCGAGTGTTTCCACAATCGTATCGAGATTGTGCGACACCGCTCCGAACTGTGGATCGAACTGAAAAAACCCGACCCGCATGATCGTCTTACCTCCAGAACGAAACGGGCAGGGTCGCCCCTACCCGTTCAAGAAATCCTCTGACGAATGACTTACTTCACTTCAGACAAATGGGTCACCGCACCTTCGGCATGCTGTGTGGCTACATCGGCGTGGCCAGCCTTGCCATGGGCCACGGCTTCCTTGAGATGCGTGATCCCTTCATCCACATGCGGATTTTTCCCGGCCGCCCCCGCATGTTTGAGGGCTTCTTCGGCATGCTGCACCAGGGCATCGGCATGGCCTTGTTTGCCGTGCGCTACAGCTTCCTTGGCATGTTCCAAGGCTTCTGCCGCATGCTTGTCAGCAGCAAGGGCAAGCCCGCTGAACATCGGGAAACCGACAAGCGCGGCAACCGCCGCAACGACTAGCGCTCCGCGATGGATTCTCACTTTCATGGGTTCCTCCTCAGGGGTTAAGGTTCATTCAACGGGCAATCGGCATCTGGCAGATCTTCGAGTGATTCACCTTACACAGCCATATTTTTACTGTCAAGAAGGTCTGACCTGTGGATCGACGTTCAGAATATGCTGCAATCCCTTCGCGTCTTTTTCCACCGGACAGGCAAAATCCCGGCTCCACTCCCACCAGGAGCCCGGATAATTGCGGACGTTCCGATACCCGGCAAGCTTGAGAACAAAATACAGCCAGGCGGAACGGAGGCCGCCGGTACAATAGCAGATGACCTCTTGATCCCGTGTGAGACCTTTATCGGCCAGACTTTCGGCGATCGTTTGTAGATCTTTTACCGTGGCATTCGCGTGAAGAAATCCATTCCAAGCCAGATGAATGGCAGAAGGAATGTGTCCGGGCCGCGGTATCCCCGACACCTCTTTCCCAAGATATTCTTCGAGGCTGCGGGCATCGACGATCGCGGTGCCGGGATGAGGCTGCTTCACGAGGTGCTTCAGTTCGTCTTTGCCGGCGATTACGGCAGCCACCGGCTTGACGGCAAAGGTTCCCGGCTTGGGCACCACACACCCATGCTCGAACGGGCGTTTTTCCTGCACCCACTTGACCCACCCGCCGTCGAGAATACGCAGGCGCGTATGTCCAAGATATTCCAACATCCAGAACATGCGGCCTTCGTCTCCCCAATTGTCGAACGGATTGGAATAGATGACCACATCGCTGTCATGACTGATGCCTAAAGCGCGGATCCTCTGTTCCAGGCGTCCGTGGTCAGGATCGAGCAATCCCTTCGGCACAGCACGGGGATCACTGTACTCGTGCCACGTCGAATGCACCGCCCCCGGAATATGCCCACCGAATTCGTAAGCAGCCCGCCCGCGCACGTCGAGAATCACCAGGCCTGGCTGACCCAAGTTCTGCTGGAGAGTAGCGGTATCAATCAGCAACTCGTGCGTCATGTCATTCCCTCTACAAAAAGCTATCAGCTATCAGCTTTCAGCGGACAGCTTGTTCCTTCCAACTGACGGCTGACGGCTGTCTGCTGAAGGCTCTCGCGACGCAATACTGTCGCGAGGTCTCCGGACAACGGAAACTCCCGCTCGTAGACGACGAATCGATAGGGATCGTTTCCCGTCAGCCCATACTCCGTCTGCAACATTTCATGCTGTTTATCGGTCAGGATGTGGTACTGCACACGAGTCTTCACTTTCAAGCCCTCTGCCTGAGCCGGAAGTTGGTACGCAAACTGATATTCTCGGCTAGCCAAGGGCAACAGGCGGTTATCATACAACTCCACGATGGCCGGCTGCCACATGATCCAGCGGCCCATCGTCGATGATTGATGATCCAGCACCCGCCCCTGCCGGTCTTCCACGGAAAACTCCACCGTGAAATATCGATCGGGGTCGCCGGTCGGAATCTTATGGCCGGCTCCCGCATTGACCAGCGTGAGCGTGAATCCGACCCGGTCGCCCGGCTTGGGCGAAGTGTTGTCGGCACTGACTTGTATTCCCACCGCCCGCTTCACCATATCGGGATCGTGCCCGCCGCGCCAGAGGTGTCGGCGTCCACGCCGGATCGGACTATCCGTCGCCACTGGCCGATCGATTTCAGGCATATGGCAGCTCTGGCAAATGAAACCCCGCTCCTGCATGAAGAACTTGCCTTCGTATTCCGTATACGTCCCGCAAGGTCCCACGTTATAAAACTGGGCCGGTCCTGACACGACATTATGGCAGCGATAGCAAACCTGCGCCGTCCTGAAATTGGGATCGAACTTAGTCGAGTGCGGCGCGGCCGAATCGTCGAACGGTCCGTAGATGACTCCGTCTCGCACATGACAGACCGCGCAGGTCACAGATTCCTTCTGATATTCTGGATCGTACTGGGGATTGGGCTCTTGAACCGCCTTTTCCACCCTCCCTCGCGGAATCTCCTTTATCAAGGTCGGTTGCTGGTTTTCCAGCGGAGTGTGACAGTTCAGGCACACCCACACATTCTTGTCCTTTTTCCAATAGGCCTGAAAGAACGGATCTTCATAGGCATGGGCGTGGATACTCGTTTTCCATTCGTCGTAGATCTCGCGATGGCATTGGCCACATGACTCAGCCTTCAGGCTCGTGAGGCCCTCCGGAATCTTTTGAAATGGAATCGCACGGGCATAATCGGACCGCAACCCGAAAATCACGACCGGTTTGATCTCGGTGTAATAGAGATACACCAGCCCACCGGCTAAAGCACACCCGAGCAGAACTTTGACAGAGGTTTTCATGCGGCTAAGAGACTATTAAAAAAACTCTGTGTACACACCGGGATTTCATTGATCTGTACATCGGGGACAACAGGAGGACACCACGCAGGATGCTCAAAAAGGCCGGACTTCTCACCCGCCCAGCCCCGGCGCGCCAAGACGCGCCGTTCCGCAGGCAAAGCGCGCAGCGCGCTAGCACTCTATTAAGGGGTGGCTGGGATGATCCCACCTGCGCGCGTCCAACGAGGGCCTTCGGAGGGGCGCGTTGCGCGAGCACAGGGATTGTCCCAGCTACCCCTGCCCCCTTTTTCAGCATCCTGCTAAGAGCGCCTGAATGTGGCGATCCACCGAGGCAGCCAAAGCCGGCAGGTGATACCCACCTTCGAGCGACGAGAAGATGCGTCCACCTGCATGGCGCTTGGCGATACCGGCTACGATGTCTGTGAGATCCGCATAGCCTTCTTCTGTCAACCCCATACTCGCGAGCGGATCGTCTTTGTGCGCGTCGAAGCCGGCGGAGACAATCACGAATTCCGGCTTGAACGCATCGGCCGCCGGCACTAACGATTTCTGAAAGACAGCGCGATACTCCTCATCGCCCTCACCTGCATCCATCGGCACATTGATCGTGAACCCTTCCCCTACTCCTTTGCCTCGCTCCGTCGCGCGGCCCGTGCCAGGATAGTAGGGATACTGGTGCGTGCTGAAGAAGAGCACCGATGGATCAGCCTCGAAACTGTGCTGCGTACCGTTGCCATGATGCACGTCCCAATCAACAATCAAAATACGCTTGAGGCCATGCTTCTTCTGCACATAGCGGGCGGCAATCGCCACATTATTGAAGAGACAGAAGCCCATCGCGCGCCCCGCTTCGGCATGGTGCCCCGGCGGCCTCACGGCGCAGAAGACATGGTCCACTCGCCGGCCCATGATCGCATCGATCGCGGCCAACGCCCCGCCGGCTGCCAGATAGGCGGCGGTCAATGAGCCGGGAGACATGGAAGTATCGGGATCGAGCGAGATCCGCCCACTCGTCGGTGCGTGACTTTTCAGCATTGCAAGATACGAGGCTGTATGGATCTGCGTAATCCATTCATCTTCAGCCGTTCGCGGTTCAATCCTGGTCAACCGAGCCGCCGTACCGCTCCGTTCCAATTGCTGCATGATGGCACGCAACCGATGAGGCGACTCAGGATGCCCAGCCCCCATATCATGGTCGAGATAACGTGGATCGTAGACAAGTCCCGTTTTGCCCATAGCCAAGACGTGAAATGTGAGACATAAAAGCTGAAAGGTTTCGTCAGCGATGGGATCAGATTATCACGCAGGAAAGAGCATAGACAATGAGTAGGAACCGCTGGTATCGTCAGCCATCAACCGTTGGAGAATGCGATGCCGAATCCCCGTATCGAACCGCTCAAGAAAGTTTTGAAGATCGATCCGAACGACGAGGTGGCTTGGTTTGGTCTCGGGAAAGCCTACATGGAAGATGCCAATTTCGAAGAAGCAGCTAACGCCCTTCAGCAATGCGTCACGGTGAAACCTACATACTCAGCCGCCTACTACGCCTGGGCCCAATCACTGCACAAGCTAGGCCGAATCGATGAATGCCGCACCGTCTGCGCCACCGGCATCGATGTATCCACAAAAAACGGCGACGCGATGGTGACAAAGAATCTGGAGATACTCAAAGGTTCCTTGCCTGCTTAGTCGCGCCTTTCTCGCACGTCTCGCTCTTCACGAAAGACCTGCGTTAGACCGGCTCCGCACCTTCGTCATCATCGTCGACTTTGAAGCCGCGGGCTTCCGGCTGGCGCTTGGCGATTTCCTCGTACACTTCATCGAGCCAGCGGCCTGCGCAGCCGAGGATTTCTCTCACCAATGGTTCTGATTGGCCCGTGCATTTGATGGTCCATTGGCAGACATATTCCAACACCACATCCCGCTCAAATTGCTCCGACGATTGCGTGGCCAACGAGGCCATTTCTCCTAGCCCTGTCGCAAGAATATCGGCCACCATGTCACGTCCGTAGGATGTACGGGCAGTGACATACTGAACCACTCGGTTGAGTTCTTGGTCGGTCATGAAGTCTCCCGTTGCTCTTGGCGCATCATACCGAGAATGCCACGGTAGATGGAAGATTCTCACGGAGGCTCAAGCGAGAGAAACTTCCCCGACCGCGTGAGCAGGAATGGTATGATCGCGACCGGACAAACCCGACTGCATGATAGAGGAACACGAGACGAAGGAGATGCAACTCATGCCTGTGAAGACCGCCTGGAATCGATCAACCCCTCGCAAGACCTCTTCCCCTAAACGGAGGAACCTCACCTATGCCGAACGCTGGGACCTTTCGCATTTGGCGGAGAAACCGGTCGAGCGCTTTGAGGCCCTGTTGGGAGAGATCGAGGCCAAGGTGGCACAATTTGAATCTGCACGCGCTCAGTTCAGCCCTACCATGGAATCATCTGTCTTCCGCCCGCTGCTGACCCTGAGTGAAGATATCGCGGCTGCAGCCTCTAAAATCGGCGCCTATGCATACCTCTGGTTTTCCGAAAATACGAAGGACCTCGCCGCTCGATCATTTAAGACGAAGGTCGAAGAGCGGCTCACGGCACTCCAAAATCGGCTGGTATTTTTCGATCTCTGGTGGCAGAGCGTCGATGAGGAGAATGCCCGCCGGCTCATGGCCGGAACAGGCACGCTCCGGTACCACCTCGAAACCATTCGCCGGTTTAAGCCCCACACACTCTCCGAACCAGAAGAGAAAATCGTCAACATCAAGAACATCACAGGTCGCAGCGCCGTCCATTCGTTGTACGACGTCGTCACGAACGCCTTCACCTTCGCGCTCACCGTCAACGGCAAACGGAAGACGATGACGCGCGAGGAACTGACATCCTATCTTCGCCACGCGAGCGGGCGGCTTCGTGAAGCCGCCTATCGAGAACTCTACCGTGTCTACGCCGATCAGCACGACCTGCTGGGCGAAATCTACAAAGCCTTGGTCAACGACTGGAAGGCGGAGAATCTTCAACTGCGCCGGTTCGCCTCTCCGATTGCCACTCGCAATCTCGGCAACGACATTCCCGATGCAGCCGTAACCTCCCTCTTAAAAGTCTGTCAGAAAAACGCGGGGATCTTTCAGCGCTATTTCCACATCAAAGCTCGCCTCTGCAAGATCAAGCCGATGAGCCGCTATCACATCTATGCGCCGCATCGCACGGCACAGAAATCCTATCGCTATCAGGATGCTATCCGAATGGTGCTGGACGCCTATCGAGGATTCTCTCCGCAATTAGCGGACCTGGCCGAACGCGTCGTCCAAGAACGCCATATCGACGCGCGAACGAAGCCTGGGAAAATCGGGGGCGCCTATTGCTACAGCGTCACCCCAGCCATGACCCCATACGTGCTGCTGAACTTCACCGGCGAGGCACGCGATATTGCGACCATGGCCCATGAACTCGGCCATGCCGTCCACGGCATGCTGGCGTCGAAACATTCCATGTTTACCTTCCATTCCACCCTCCCACTGGCAGAAACCGCATCGGTATTCGGGGAGCGAATCCTGTCCGATGCCCTCATGAACCAGGAACGGGATAAGAAAGTGAGGCAGGCACTCCTACTCAACCAACTGGACGACATCTATGCCACGGTCCTCCGGCAAGCCTATTTCGTCCAATTTGAAAATCAGGCCCATGAGATGATCGCCCAGGGTGCGACCGTGAAGGATCTGGCAAAAACCTATCTGGCCGAAGTGCGGCAGCAGTTTGGAAAAGGCATCAAAGTCCCGGATGAGTTTCAATGGGAGTGGCTGACCATTCCACACATCTTTGCCAGCCCCTTCTATTGCTACGCCTATAGCTTCGGCAACTTGTTGGTCCTCGCCCTCTATCGGATGTACCAGGAAGAAGGGGCCTCGTTCGTACCCAAATATCTGGATCTACTGAGTACCGGCGGATCGGAATCGCCACAGACGATTCTGGCCAAGGTCGGAGTCAATATGGCCTCTGAAGATTTTTGGCAATCGGGGTTTTATACGATCAGCGAGATGGTCGATCAACTGGACCAGACGCTATAAGCCAAGCATTTTCAATACTCTAGATATCCTCACCCTCCTCATCCACCTGTTCCGTCGAACCACTCTTGACAGATGGAAAGGACAGGAGTATTCTTATGTCAGTTGATAACAGTTATCATAATCGTTGCTGTCGCGAAAAGCATCTCACAATGATACAGGCGTCAACCCATGTACCTCTGCCTCTGTAAAGGAATCAGCGAGTCGGATATCCGGGAGGCCGGGCAAGCCGGTATTGTCATGCCCTGCCAACTCAAAGCGAAGTTCGGATTAAAAGATCCAGGATGCTGCGGTCGCTGCTCAAAGAATATTCATGAGTTTGCGCAGATCGCAATGAGTGTTCATCAAACGCCTTCCCCTGACGGCGTACGAAGCTAGCCTGGATCAAAGCCTTCCCTCCCCCACACCCCCTACTACTGGATACAGATCCTCTCATCATCGACGAGCAGAACCTTGTCTCCGACATAGGTAGACCGATGCCGGTCGTTTTGACTTAGAAAATGACAAGTGGGAGGTGCGCGCTTACAGGAAGGGAGAAATACTCTACGTTAGGGAGCAGTCCCTCGCTTCATCATCACGGCCACTTCGGCCACGCGCCGGCCCAATGCCTTGGCGTCGGCCAATTCCTTGTTGTCGATGTCGGGGCTGTCGCCCTCCGTGGTGGCTGATGCGCCGAAGGCCCCGCCTCCACTGACGACGATCATCTGATTCCCCAGCATCGCGGCAAGGATTGTCAACATGGTCACTTCTTTCCCGCTCGACACTTGACCGCCCACGGCAAACGCCGCGCCGATCTTGTTCTTCATCTTGAATTCCGGGAACACGCCGAATTTAAACTGCCAGTTGTCGAAGAAAGTTTTCACCTCACCAGACATGTTCGACCAATAGACCGGCGAGCCAACCACGACTGCATCGGCGGAGAATAAATCGTCCGCCGTCACCTTGCCGACTCGTTTCAAGAGCGCCTCAGCCCCGGACACGCTCTTCACGCCATCGACCACTGCTTCAGCCATCCGTTCCGTATTGCCGGAGAGTGAGTGGTAGGTCACGAGCACCTTCACCAGCGGAGCCTGATCATCCGCAAATGTCTCACCTGATCCGGTGCCTAGCGCCAGAAGAAGAGTACACAGAAAGAGGGGAGCGATGATACGAAATCGTGACATGAAGGTGAGAGATAAAAACATCTGCTCACAGAGGGAGGGATCGGCCCACAGGACTAGCGCCGATTCAACGACGGACGATTTCTTCTTCCATCCGCTCTTCAACGGAGACTTCGGTCAACGTTCCGCGATAATCGCACTTGTGACAGCGAACCCGCCACTCCTCGATCCACTTTTCTTGCACGTATGATTGCCGGCACTTCGGGCAGACGAACACGCCTTTCACATAATGCACTTTTCGTGTCTCTTTCATAGACCCACCCTTTGCTGATGATGGCCGAGAATGGCATAGGCAACCGCGCGAATGCAAGATACTCTCCGCCAGAATTGCCGACGGTTTTGTCCCGCGACACACAGCCTCTGGCTTGACTCACACCAGGCTGGTCGATAGGATGCCGCTGTGCAACAAGGCCGATCACTAGTGCTTTTCTTCATCCTTCTCTCCTTCCCCTGCCTGACCTTTGCGGGAAACGATCCGCCCCAGTCCGGGCTGATCCCGATTACTATTCCGGGGGGCGCCGTCATTCATGCAGAATTGGCCAATACGCCTCAAAAACGGGCAGAGGGATTGATGTACCGTGAGCATCTAGCCGACGACCGCGGAATGCTCTTTACGTTCTTGCAGGCGCAGGCCTGGGTATTCTGGATGAAGAACACCAAAATCCCGCTCGATCTCATCTGGATCAACGAGAAAAAGCAGATTATCCATATGGAACAGAACGTCCCGATCTGCACGAGAACGGACGACAGTTGCCCACAATACCGGCCCAATGAAGGCGCGCTCTATGTGTTGGAACTCGCGGCGGGCCGAGCTGAGAAATTGAAGTTGCAGCGAGGATCGAAACTTCAGTTCCAAGTCCCGTAGCAGGCGAAACTGGTTGATCTGGTTCATCTGGTTTGTCTCGTTCAACCAGATAAACCAAACAGACCAAACAAACCACCTGAACCCGCAAAGCTGGCGGACTTTTTTAGCATCTTGCTAAGGCCGTTCCTGCCAGGCCCGCATCCGCCTCGCCGTAATCACCCCGTCCACACGCTCAACGGCTTTGAGCACCTGTTCGAGATGGCGGGTGTCCGACACTTCCACGACAAAGTCCAGCACAGCTTTCTGATCCTCTCGCGTCGCGATCTCGGCACGGCTGATGTTGGCATGGCATTCCGCAATTGCGGAGGATACATTCGCCAATACCCCGGTCTTATCGACGGCAACAATCGACATTTTGACCGAGTGCGTACTGGGTGTGGCAGCGTCCCACTCCACCTCCACCAACCGTTCCTTGTCATAGTCCAGCGCCTCAAGATTCGGGCAATCGACGGCATGGATCGTCAACCCGCGGCCACGAGTAATATAGCCGAGGATACGGTCGCCTGGCACGGGATGACAACAGCGCGACAGCTGCATCAGCAGATCTCGGGACCCTTTGACCTGTACACCGGCGCCGTCGCTCTTTCCGCTGACCGCTTTACGAGCGGCAGGGCGTTCCTGAACCGACGCTGGAGTCTGCGTTCCCGATGATGACACCGTGAGTTTATCGATGACCTGCGACGTTGCCACGCGGCCAAACCCAACTGCCGCAGCCAATTCGTCGGTGCTGTCGAATCCCGACTGACGCGCAGCCTCTAACAGCTCAGCCGACTTGAACATCCGGGCCGGCGCCATCCCCTGCCGCCGGAACTCCGATTCAAGCAAACGACGACCAATCTCGATACTCCGCTTCTGCTCTTCGAGCTTGATCCAGTGCTTGATCTTGGTCTTCGCGCGCGAGGTGCGGACAAATTTCAACCAGTCCTTGTGCGGCGATTGTGTAGGAGACGTCAGAATTTCAACCGTATCCCCGCTGGCCAGTTGATACTTGAGCGGCACAATCTTTCCATCCACTTTGGCCCCGACACAATGGTCCCCGACTTGGGTGTGAATCGCGTAGGCAAAATCGACGGGCGTCGATCCTCTCGGCAACTCTTTCACAATCCCTTTGGGCGTAAACACATAGACCACATCGTGGAAAAGGTCGAGCTTCACCGAGTCCATGAACTGCCGGTTATCCGTCAAATCTTCATGCCATTCGACGAACTGGTGGAGCCAGCCGAAGGCCTTGCTGTCACGATCTGCCACGTGTCCCTGCTCTTTATACTTCCAGTGCGCGGCAATGCCGTGCTCGGCGATGCGATGCATCTCTTCCGTGCGAATTTGGAATTCGACATGTTCTCCCTTCGGACCCACCACCGTGGTATGCAAAGACTGATAGAGATTGGATTTTGGAATCGCAATGTAGTCCTTGAAGCGCCCGGGCACAGGCCGCCAAATTGAGTGGATCACCCCAAGCACGGCATAACAGTTCATCTTGGTATCGGTCACGATCCGCAGCGCGGTGAGATCGTAGACCTCTTCAAACGTGATCGACTGCTTATTCATCTTTTGGTAAATGCCGTAGAGATGTTTGGGCCGGCCGTAGACCTGTCCCGCCAATCCATTCTCCTGCATGGCCTTCTTCACGAGCTGCCGGACCTCATCAATATACTGCTGCCGATCCTCGTCCCGTTTCGCCACACAAACACGCAAGGTCTCGTAGACCTCCGGTTTGAGATGCTTGAGGCAGAGGTCTTCCAATTCATTTTTGATCCACCCAATTCCAAGGCGGTTCGCCAACGGCGCGTAGATCTCAAGCGTTTCCTGGGCGATTTCCTGCCGCTTGGCCCCGCTGAGATGCTCCAAGGTGCGCATGTTGTGCAGCCGGTCGGCAAGCTTGATGAGGACGACACGGATATCATCCGCCATCGACAGCACCATCTTGCGGAAATTCTCCGCTTGTTTTTCTTCATAGCTCCGAAACGTGATCTTCCCGATTTTGGTCACCCCGTCTACCAGATGCACGACGTCCTTCCCGAACTCTCTTTCGAGCTCGTCAGACGTCGCAACCGTGTCTTCCAGGGTGTCGTGCAGCAGCGCGGCGACGATGGCAGTGACATCCGCTTTGAGCGAGGTCAGGACTCCGGCGACTGCGATGGGATGTTGAAGGTAGGGTTCTCCGGACCGGCGACGTTGACCTTTATGCGCTTTCGCGGAAAATTCGTGGGCCTTGCGGACGAGGTCGAGGTCGACATCGGCAGCATAGCTTCTGATCCGGTCCAGCAGCTGGTCGAGATCTGTGACAGTTTGGTACACCATGGTGCACTCACTTACCCACTCTCACTCGGTCGGACATCGCGAATGCGAAGCTGAATTCGGTCGCGGCCATTCCAGTGATTCAGTTCAGGCGTGAAGGCTAGATCGACCGGAGTGTGGGATGGAATGCCGCGGTCCAGCAGCGACTTCATCCCGAATCCGATACTATCGAACGGCAGGGAGGGGCCTTGTCGTACAGTCATTTTAAGGTGTTTCTCGCCCACAGTCCGTGAATCCATAACTTCGAGACGCGTCACTGCAAACGTGGGCTCAGGATTGCCGGCCCCGAACGGGTGCAGCGAGCCAATCTCCTGGATCAATTGCAGATTCACTTCGTCCAGACGCACTTCGGCATCGACGTGCAGAGTCGGAACTTTGGCGCCTCCGTGGGTCCATTCGTCCACAACTTCCGAAAATCTGGCGCGAAACTCGTCGATGCGAGATTCGCGAATCGTCACACCTGCGGCACTGGGATGTCCACCGAAGGCCTCCAACAGTTCCCGACAGGACGCTAACCCTTGGTAGAGGTCGAACCCTCCGGTCGTCCGAGCCGATCCTTTGGCCATACCCTGCTCATTGATGGCCATGACAATAGCCGGGCGCTGAAACCGATCGACCAAACGCGCTGCGACGATACCGACCACCCCTTGATGCCACTGCCGGGAGGCCAGTACGAATGCAGGCGGCAATGCTTGATCCTTCACCGAGACCAGGGCTTCAGCCATGATATCCACTTCGATGCGTTGTCGTTCACGATTGAGCTGTTCAAGCCGGTCTGCCAATTGCTGCGCCTCGGACGGATTGTCCGTCGTCAGCAAACGCACGCCCAACATGGCGTCATCCAATCGCCCGGCGGCATTGATGCGCGGCGCTAACTTGAAGGCAATTGTTTCTGCCGTGCAATCCCGTGTCACTCCTGCCGCCTGCTTCAACGCTCGAATTCCACAACGCGCGCCACGGGACAACTGTGCCAGTCCTTCGCGGACAAAACCCCGATTCTCATTCTGCAAGGGAACCACATCGGCGACCGTCGCCAAGGCCACGAGGTCGAGCAACGACTCCAACGGTACCCCGGCAGCCTCGTAGCGCAATTGATAGGCCTGCGCTACCTTGTAGGCCAGCGCCGCGGAACAGAGCCCCCGAAAGGGATAGATCGCATTGGCTCGATGGGGATTCAGCACCGCCACAGCCGGCGGCATCTCCTCGTCGCTCTGGTGATGGTCTGTCACCACCACATCCATACCGAGCTTGGCCGCCAATGCGATTTCTTTATGCGAGGTCGTCCCACAATCGGAGGTCACCAACAGCGAGATGCCTTCGTCATGCAAACGCTGCACGGCGCCGAGGTTGAGTCCATAGCCTTCGCGCAGACGATGCGGGACATAGGCACGAACCTGCGCGCCCAACCCGCCAAAGAACGACAGATAGACGCTGGTCGCCGTAATCCCATCGACATCGTAGTCACCGTAAAAACAGATCGGTTCACGAGTCGTCACGGCGCGATGCAACCGCTCGACCGCCTGCTCCATGTCAGGAATCAAAAATGGATCGTGCGGCGACTGTATCGACATCCATGTTGTCGCTTCATCCGGCGTGGTCACGCCACGAGCCAGAAACAGCGATGCTGTGGCAGATGAAATCGAGAGGGCCTGGGCTAACGAAGCCCGCTGAGACAGATTGACTTCACGGAAGACCCAGAGCTTGGACTTCATGAGAGCCTCTTGAATGGTTCCGAGTCTCGACCGCGTCTAACTATCTGAGAATTAAAGGGATACTAGCCGCTCAAGCTCACGTTGTCAAACCGGAAAATATAGAGCCGTACCGTCAACCGACGGAAGATGGAGCGCTCAATACCGAATGTGAGGGAGAGGAGAGATCAAGAAGGGAGTATTTCTGCCGGCTATCCGGCGCTACTCCCCCCCTTTTTGCACGTAGTTCTTGACGAATTCTTCTGCATTCGTTTCGAGCACGTCGTCGATTTCATCGACCAGCTTATCGATGTCTTCTTTCAACTTCTTGCCCGCTTCGACGACCTTTGGATTGGCTTTGACCTCTTCCTTCCCCTGAGGCTCTCGCCTGGGCTCCTGCTTGCGCTCTTGTTTCTCCATCCGAGCACCTCCCCTGATTCTGGGAAACCCTCGTGGATCAGCCACCAGCGTGATCCCTTACAATCACCTTACTCCACGATTCTTTCAGCCGTCAAGCCAAGGCAGCAATCGTGAATTGTGATCCGTAAAACGCTTCTCCCTATTTCACAATCAGCGAGACGATCAAAAGCGCCACAATGTTGATGACCTTGATCATCGGATTGATCGCTGGGCCAGCCGTATCCTTGTAGGGATCGCCGACCGTATCGCCCGTCACCGCAGCCTTGTGAGTATCCGTCCCCTTCTTGCCCTGCTCTTCAATAAACTTCTTGGCATTATCCCAAGCACCGCCGCCGCTCGTCATCGAGATTGCGACAAACAAACCGGTGACGATACTGCCGACGAGCATACCGCCCAAAGCCTGTGGCCCCAGGACCACACCGACCACAATCGGAGAAATGACCGGAATCAATCCCGGCACCATCATCTTCTTGATCGCCGCCTGCGTCACAATATCCACACAGGTCCCATACTCCGGTTTGCCGGTCCCTTCCATAATCCCTTTGATCGTCCGGAACTGCCTCCGCACCTCTTCCACCACCATGCCGGCCGCCTCTCCCACCGCTTTCATACAGAGCGCGCCGAAGATAAAGGGCAGCATTCCACCCAGAAAGAGTCCGACCAGGACGGAAGGATTAGAGAGGTCAAACGTGCTCGCTCCAGCCCCTTTTGCCACCTCCCGCGCATATTCGGCGAAGAGTACCACCGCCGCGAGGCCCGCCGATCCAATCGCATAGCCCTTCGTCACCGCCTTCGTCGTGTTGCCGACCGCATCCAATGGATCGGTAATGTCACGCACCTCTTTACCCAGATGGGACATCTCCGCAATGCCGCCTGCGTTATCTGTGATCGGGCCGAACGCATCGATCGCCACCACAATACCGGCCATCGACAACATCGACACCGCCGCAACCGCCACGCCATACAAACCGCCCGATGCGGCGCCTCCGCAGATCCAATAGCTCACAAGAATCGCCGCCCCGATCACCACCACCGGCCAGGCTGTCGCTTCCATACCCACCGCTAGTCCGGCGATGATATTGGTCGCATGCCCCGTTTCACTGGCCTTGGCAATAGCCTTCACCGGCTTATAGCTCTTGGAGGTGTAATAGTCGGTGATAAAGACGAGGGCCAGAGTCACAGCCAAACCGATCAAGGCCGCAAGGTAGTAACTCAACCCGCTTACGCCGCCCACACCATCCATAATCGAAGAGGTCACGGGAAAGAACGCAATCGCCGCAATACCGCCAGCCACAAACAGGCCCTTGTAGAGCGCCGTCATGATCCCGCCGCCCTGGCCCACCTTCACGAAGAAAATACCGATGATCGTCGCAAAGATCGTGACGCCTCCGAGAGCCAGAGGATACAGAATCGGAGCGCTGACTCCCTTGAATAGCGTGAAGGCCAACACCATCGCCGCCACCGTCGTCACCGCATAGGTTTCGAAAAGGTCCGCGGCCATACCGGCGCAGTCGCCGACATTGTCGCCCACGTTGTCTGCAATGACAGCCGGATTGCGAGGATCGTCTTCCGGAATCCCTGCCTCAACTTTCCCGACGAGGTCTGCGCCGACGTCCGCCGCTTTCGTGTAGATCCCGCCGCCTACACGGGCAAATACCGAAATCAAGCTCCCGCCGAACCCAAGACTCAGCAGCGCATGGATTGCATGCTCTTGCCCCGCAAATTGCGCAGCCAACGAGTAGAAGAGGGTTATGGCCAATAAGCCCAAGCCGATCAACAAGAGCCCCGTCACCGCGCCTCCACGAAACGCCACGGTGAGCGCGGCATTCATCCCATTATGGGCAGCCTGCGCCGTACGGACGTTCGCCCGCACCGCGATAACCATTCCCACATACCCGGCCAGCGACGACGCGCCTGCGCCGATTAAAAACCCGACAGCGGTCAGTAGACCGAATTTGTCCGAGAACGCCCCCGCCCCCCACAAGAGCGCGAATAACACAGCAGCCACGACGGCAACGGTCTTATATTGGCGGTTCAGATAGGCGCTTGCGCCTTCCTGAATGGCCTTGGCAATGTCCTGCATTTTCTGGTTGCCGGCATCGAGTTTGAACACCCACATGGCCAGATACAGGCCATAGGCAATGCCGGTCACCGCCGCTACTAATGCAAACGTAATAATGACTGAGTCGCTCACAGTGCTCTCCTCCCAATGAATTCAAAGGCTCTTTATGTCACACGGTTCCCTCTGGCTTCTACCCATCAAAAGTACTCGTGGGGGAAAAACCGCGGGGCAGTGCAGGCTTAGTCTTGCAGCTAACTAGCCGAAAAGTTGCGCCATTCTATACGGGTGCGGAGATGGGATCAAGGTGAAAAAAGACGAGGGAACAGGCAACCATCCTTCTTGCTCGCAGAGCCCCCACGATAAAGCGGTGGTCGCTCGATGCGCGCAGTGAAGGACAGTTTGCCTGCTCCCTCTAGAGAAGGTGAAGAATCGGAACGGCCTCGTTCGACGGGCACAGTAGAACCGACAGCGGGCATCCCCCGATAGAAAGATCACGGAAGCAGCCTGGAAGAGTCTTCTGTGCTCGCGCAACGCGCGGGAGGAGAAGGGTAGCCTGATCGTCCTCCTGCTCGCGGAACGCGCACGATCGGAATGTGCTCGTTCGACGCGCGCAATCGAGGATCGACCAGGCCACCCTTTGAAGAGAAAAGCAAGCGAGCTTGGAAGGAGCACGATCTTGTTGGATGCGCGCAGTGGAAAATCCATCAGTCCCCATCCCTGGAGGGAGAACAAGCAAGCTTGGAGGGATCATTTAGATGGATGATGGTTGCTCGATCCGTGCAGTTGAGGGCCATTCTAAGCCGCCGTGTTAGTCATGAATGGGGGAAGAAGCTGGGCAGGAGGTGAGGCACCTACAAATGCTCGACAATCTCGCGCATCGCTTTGTCCGGCCAGATCCATGTTTTGTGGACGGTGCAGGGCCGATCATTGAGCCAGAGGGACGTCTTAATGGGGTCCAACTCCATTACATTGGCCGTCTCCCGTAAAAGGCCGAATTGGAGATCCCCCGCAACCCTGTTCATCGATGCCAGTACCGATCGATCGGTATTCCGATCCATCTGCAACGGCCCAAGCCTGAGACTAGCGTTGGCAATGTGATGATGCGCCAGCCCTTGCGCCTCCAACACAGCCAGAAATAGCTCCCGGTGCCAGCGGCCCAGTTCAGCAAGTTGCGGAGCACGCAGACCGGGAAGGAACAGTACGTAGCGGGCGTCGTCGTGGCAGAAGAGCACGCACTGCCGACGGTCTAGGGTGAGAAGATGTCCGTGCCAGCTACTCAGGGGGTGTGCCGGGGCATTACGCTCAGCCCCTGCATCAGGCAGATTGATGGCGAAGGGAATCCGCGCAGCTAACTTCTGAGTGCAATGGAGAATCAAGGATACCCAGTAACAATTTCACATATTTAGGCCAGCAGCTTTCAGCCAAACAAAACCATGCGGCGCGTCAGCGGCTTAGAGATCCATTGCCGCACCATTCTTCTTCAGCCATTCCTTTCGCTCATGGTAGTCAGGCATCACCTTGTCTATTTCATTCCAGAACGCCTGGGTGTGGTCCATGTAGTGAACGTGACAGAGTTCGTGCACCACGATGTAGTCGATAATCGTTGGCGGAGCCATCATGCACTTCCAATGAAAGGCGAGGTTGCCTTTTGCCGAGCAAGAAGCCCAACGATGACCAAGATCTCGTACATCGATGGTGCGGAGTGTCACCCCGACTTTAGGCGCGTAATAGTGCGCGCGCTGAGTCAGACGCTCATGGCCGCGCGCGATAAAATACTCACGAAACGCGGCCTTTGCGGCGACAACTTCGCCTCGATCCACCAAATTGCGGCGTAAATAGAAACGTCCGCTTCTTAGTAACAATGGTGCATCCTGGTCTGCGATCAGAGAAAGCCGATATGAGCGTCCAAGGTAGAGGAATCCCTCGCCGTTGCGATACTCGCGCAAGACCCGAGTGGCGTTGAGGTCGCGCCACTCCGCAAGCGTCTTGTAGATCCAGTACCGCTTCGACCGGATGATATCCTCAATGTGCTCATCAGGAAGCTCAGCCGGCGCGCGCACGATGACACGCCCATCCCGTTCGACCACAATATCTGCCGTCGTTCGGCGGCTGCGTACGACTCCATACGAGATGTCTCGATCGCGCGATGTCTTCATTTCGTCAGCTCTTCGTGGCGTTTCTCCGCAAGCTTGACGATCTCGACAGCGATTCGTTCGTGCTGGTCGGTGAGCTGCGGGATGTTGGCAAGCAGAATCTCTGTGTCGATGTTGCCTCGGAGTCGCTTGACCTCGATCGGCTTCTTCCAGAAATCGATGATGTCGATCGTATCCTGCAAGATCTCCACGGTGCGGGCCATCAAGCTCTTCAGCGGCTGCCGATACTCGGCCGGCACATCCCGTCCATCGAACGCTAGTTGTTGCACATAGTCGTAGAATGTCGTCGCTTCCTTGGTCAGCCCTTCGATGGCTTCCGTGCGCCCTGCTAACTCTTCTGCTCGAAGCTGTTCGTAGCCCTCCGCCAAAGCCTCCCAGTTATTTCTGTGCTCCTGAATAAGCTTTTCCAATTTATCGCTCAGTCGCTTATAGAAAGCGGGGTCTTCGTCGAAGTGCACGGTGCAATGCTTACGAAGAGCGTGCTCCATCTCGCTAGCCTTGGCCTCAGGATCGCCACCGGCATGCTTCCGGACGCTGGCCATAAATTCAGCAGAGAGCAGTTCGACAGGAGGAATCTTTGGATTTATTCCGAGGTCAATGAGGTGCTCGTTGATGAGCGCCTTCACCTTGGCCCCGGCATCGGCGAGATCCAACGAATCGTCCTTATAGCGCTCCTTCACCATGCGCAATAGATACCCGAAGCGCCGAGCCGAGCCTCGATATGAATGTCCCGACTCGTGCGGCAAAATAAGGTTCAAACTCTGGAGAAACGCCTTCAGATAGACCTCAAAATCCGCTCGACGTTTGATGTCTTTCATGGCGCCAACTGCCGCATGAACCACGGCAACCCCCGCCACCGGTGTTGTCAGTGTTCCCGTCACAAACGTCTCGATATTCGCAATTCCGGCTGAACGGAAGTGTTGCAAGAGCCGCTGGTATCGCTCTTCAAGGATCGGCACTTCCGTGAGCAGATTCTTCAGCCCCTGCTGAATGTCCTGCGCATCTTCCTCGGCATAGATGGACAAGGCGTGAGTCAGGTGATTGGCCAGTCCGATATAGTCCACGATGAAACCCCGGGATTTGCCCTTCGACACGCGGTTCACCCGGGCGATGGCTTGCAGCAGGTTATGTTCACGCAAGCGCTTGTCGATATACATCACCTGCTCGACCGGCGCGTCGAAGCCGGTCAGCAGCATGTCGCAGACGATCA
>Ga0134127_10000340_pt1 | contig 47312 bp, 42 predicted proteins | sample KB31753_FD_96459 | JGI IMG/M metagenome (GOLD analysis project Ga0134127, IMG submission 96459) | Terrestrial soil microbial communities with excess Nitrogen fertilizer from Kellogg Biological Station, Michigan, USA - KB3-175-3 | ecosystem: Environmental > Terrestrial > Soil > Unclassified ...
GGTCAGACGTGCGATACCGAAGTCGGTGATCTTCAACTCGTCCGTGTCGGGATTGAACATTATGTTAGCTGGTTTTATATCGCGGTGGACCACGTTTTGGCGGTGCGCATAGTAGAGGGCGTCGGCGACGCGCGCGACCAACAGCATCGTACTTTTGAAAGGCAGGATGCGCGCAGCTTCTGTGAAATGGCTCATGTGCGTGCCGCGCAGGTATTCCATCGCGATGTAGGCCAGCCCGTGGTCCTCGCCCGCATCGTAGACCGTCACGATCGCCGGATGGTTGAGCCGCCCGGCCATTTCGGCCTCGCGGAAGAAGCGCGCGCGCGCTTCCTGCAGATCGTCTTCCTCGAATTCCTGCGCGAGCGGGATCGCCTTGATCGCGACCACGCGGTTGATCTTCGGATCGCGGCCGAGATAGACGGTGCCCATTGCGCCTTTGCCGAGCTCGCGCTCGATCTCGTAGCGGCCGAGCGTACGGGTGGCGCGCGCATGGCGAGGCGCTGGATATGCCAAATCCGGATCGGAGGGCTGTGTCTGCAGTTCCGGCGCAGGGCGCGCTTCCGGTTGCTCTGGTGGCGGCGGCGGCGGCGCCGGCGCGACTCCGCGCGTCAGCGGCTGCTCCTTCAAGCGCTGGCGGCGCGCGCGCAGGTCGCGATAGTTCGGGTCGCGGGCCGCGATGTAACTGTAGACGTTGGATGCCTTCTGAGTCTGGCGCCGCTTCTCGAAATCGTTGCCGAGCTGATAGAGCAGGTCCATCGTCGTCGCATCGAGCGGGCAGCGGCGGTACGTTTCGAACGCGAGGTCGAGCTGGCCGGTGCGTTGAAATTGCTGACCGAGATTGCGCAGGCTGGTCGCGGACAGATTCTTCGCGTCTTCGGTACGAGTGCTCGCGCGGCGCATCAGCTCGCCGGGCACGAACAGCCCGTAGCCGACCACGATCGCGATCGCCGGGATGATGAAGCGCACCCACACCAGCGACGAGCTCAACAGCCCGACCTGGGTGACGCCGAGGATCACGATGAACAGCACGCTGGCGAGTGCGCCGAACGCGACGCCGGTCCGCGGCAGCACGAACGCTGCGAACAAGATCGCGGCGAGGGCGGCGAGCCATTCGAGCGCGACCGCGTACGACGGACGCGAGTAGACCTTGCCGGTGACTACGCTGGTCACCGCGCTCGCGGTCGTCAGCACTGCGGGCGACGCATCGCTCGCGGGCGTCGTCACTGTACCGGGTGCAGCGAGCGGCGAGTCGAGAAAGCCGACGATCACGATCTTGTCGCGCAGCTGCTCCACTGGAACGTCGTCGGCCAGCACGCGCCAGTACGGGTATTGAGCGAACTGCGGCGGCTGCGTTGCGAAGTAGCGCGGGCGAATCGTCAGTGCAGGGCCGAGCAGTCGGACGCGCTCGCCGAGATGGAGCGCATCGCCCGAGAAGCTCAGCTCCGCGGGCGTGACGCCGAGCGCGCGTGCGGCCACGGCTGTCGCCAGCGACGGCACCAGCTCTTCGTTGCCGACGCGCAGCGCTGCTGCGTCGGAGCGAACAGTCCTGTCGCCGTCGGCGATTGTCAGCGTATGGCCGATCGCGGCGGCGGCTTGTGCGAGCACAGCAGCAGGCACGGTGACGATGTCAGCGCTCCGTGCGGCGCGCAGCGCACCTGCGTCGCCACTCGAAAGCAGTCGGGCTGGCAATTCGGGCTTTCCACCACTGGTCTCGGCGAGGCGGACATCCGCGGGCAGTACGACGTTGCCTTGCGTCCGAATTGCCTGCGCAAGGTATGCGTCCGGGTCGCGGCCCGCGCTGGACTCGCCGAGCAGCCGGCGCAGCTCCTGTGCCTGTTCGGAGCCGCCGAGATCGGACGATTCGAGCAGCGCGAGCGCCGAGCGCAGGCGCTCCGCTTCGCTCGTCCGCGGCGAAGTATCCACCGGCACGCTGAATGCCACGACGCGTGCACCCGCAGCGGTGAGACGTGCGATCAGGCTGGCGTGGACGTCGCGCGGCCAGGGCCATTCGCCGAGCTTGGCAATGCTGGCGTCGTCGATTGCGACGATCGCCACGTCCGCGGCGGGACTCGCCGGCGTGGCGCGCATCACGCGGTCGTACAGCATCAGCTCGACCGGCGCGTAGGTCGTGGAGGAAATCAGTCGTCCGACGACGATGATGAAGGCTGCTGCCAGCCCCCCGGGAAGCCAGGAAAATCGCGCCAGTCTTGCCGCCACCCAGGCACCTCGAGCGAAACCGGCGCGAGTATAGACGAATGCCGCGAGGGCAAATCGCAGGAGACGTCACAGGTCAGATCGCATGGGGGCAAACGTCGCACCTGTCCGACAGCGCCATGCGCTACTGTAGGAATGCCGATCACGTCCTTGTGTACAGCCGTATGGAGAGTCATGGCGAAATCCCGCGAAGTCTTCGTTTGCGACCAGTGCGGTAACGAAAGCCTGCAGTGGCAGGGCCTGTGTCCCATGTGCGGCGCGGGCGACTCGCTGCGGCGCGTGGCTGTTGCGGCCCGCAGCAAACCGGAGCGTCGCTCCCTGGCCGCTAGCAGCGCGGAGCCGCAGCGGCTCGCGCAGGTCGCCGAGCACGACGAGCCGCGGGTCGCCACTGGGCTGGAGGAGCTCGATCGGGTTCTGGGCGGCGGGCTGGTGCTCGGCTCCGTGGCCCTGCTGGGCGGCGACCCCGGCATTGGCAAGTCAACGATGCTGCTGCAGGCGGGCGATGCGCTCAGTCGTGCGACGCCGACGCTCTACGTGACCGGTGAGGAATCGTTGCGGCAGGTCAGCTTGCGTGCGCGCCGGCTCGGCTTGGCGGGCGATACGCTGCAGCTGCTGGCGGAGACGTCGGTGGACACGATCATCGAGCACGCACGCGATAGCGGCGCGCGCGTGCTGGTCATCGACTCCATTCAGACCATGTTCGCGAGCGAGGTGGAGTCCTCGCCCGGATCCGCCGCGCAAGTGCGCGAGTCGGCAGCGGCGCTGGTGCGCTTCGCGAAATCGACGGGCGTGTCCGTGCTGATCATCGGCCACGTGACGAAGGAAGGCGTAATCGCCGGCCCGCGCATCCTCGAGCACATGGTCGACACGGTGCTGTATTTCGAGAGCGACGCGGGCAGCCGCTTCCGCCTGGTGCGCGCGGTGAAGAATCGCTTCGGCGCGGCCAACGAGGTCGGCGTGTTCGCAATGACCGAGCAGGGACTCAAGGAAGTAAAGAATCCGTCGGCAATTTTCCTCTCGCAGCACGCGCAACCCGTCAGCGGCAGCGCAGTGATGGTGGCGCGCGAGGGCAGCAGGCCGATGCTGATCGAAGTCCAGGCCCTGACTGACGACGCGCAGGGCATGAATCCGCGCCGCGTCGCGGTCGGGCTCGAAGCGAACCGTCTGGCGCTGTTGCTCGCAGTGCTGCACCGGCACGGCGGCATCGCAACCTCGGGCCGCGACGTTTTCGTCAACGTCGTCGGCGGCGTGCGGATTTCGGAAACAGCAGCCGATCTGCCCGCGGTACTCGCGACAGTCTCCAGCGCGCGCGATGAGCCGCTCGCGGGACGCCTCGTCTGCTTCGGCGAGCTGGGACTCGCGGGCGAGATTCGTCCGGTGCCGTACGGCGAGGAGCGCCTGCGCGAGGCAGCCAAGCATGGCTTCGAGCGAGCGATCGTGCCGGAAGCGAACAAGCCGCGGCGGGCGATCGACGGCTTGCAGGTGATCGGCGTCGAGCGACTGGCAGACGCGCTACGCAGCGCCTTTTGAGCGCTCGTCGAAAGTGTCGGCCGGCATTGCCCGAATGCGCGCGGTCTTCACGCTGTTGTCGACGGTCTGCAGGATCTCGATGGTCAGATCGCCCAGGCGCAGCACCGTCCCTGCCTGCGGCAGCGTTTCCAGGTACTCGACGATCAGGCCATTGAGCGTGCGCGGCCCGTTGGTCGGCAGGCTCCAACCGAGCGTGCGATTCAGGACGCGCGCATTGATCGCGCCGTTCACCACGTAGCTGCCATCCGCTTCGCGGTGAATGTCCTTGTGCAGCGTGGCGGGCGCGCTGGTGAACTCACCGACGATCTCCTCGAGGATGTCTTCCAGCGTCACCAGTCCCTGGATGTCGCCGTACTCGTCGACGACGAGCGCGATGCGGCGCCGGTCGCGCTTGAAATTGAGGAGCTGCACGTCGAGTGTCGTGCCCTCGGGCACGAAGTACGCTTCGCGCTCCCGCGCCAGCTGCAGCAAGTGCTCGCGATCGAAATCGCCACGCGCCAGCGCGCGCGCGACTTTTTTCATGTGCAGGATGCCGACGATGTTGTCGAGATTCCCCTGGCAGACGGGCAGCCGCGTGTGCGGCGTCGAGCGCAGCGCGTCGAGGATCGTGTCCCAGTCGTCGCTGACGTCGACGTAGGCGATCTCGCCGCGCGGGATCATGATGTCGTCGACGCTCATCGTCTGCAGCCCGAGCATCTTGTCGGCGAGTTGCGCGCGGTCGGCGGTAGCGGCCGGGTCGTCCGCGATCATCGACCGTGGACGACGCGCGCGCGTGCGGCGCGCGGCGAGCGCGAACCCCGCGACCGCTCCGGCCAGCGCCGCGACGATCGCGATCAGAACGAGAGCCATTGCGGAGAGCGTGAGCAAGTGCGCGGCCCCGTAGCTGCGAGCGCTAGCCCCAATGACGGCCGAGGAAGGATTCGAGCACGATCTTCGAGCCGAAGTACGCCAGTCCCAGCAGCGCAAATCCGCTCAGCGCCCAGTTCGTCGCAGTGCGCCCGCGCCAGCCGAAGCGCCAGCGGCCGAACAGCAGCACCGCGAACACGACCCACGCGAGACACGACAGCACTGTCTTGTGCACGAGGTGTTGCGCGAACAGGTTGTCGACGAACACGAAGCCACTGAACAGCGCCAGCGTGAGCACCGCGAAGCCGGCCGTCAGCGCCTGAAAGGTGCCGGCCTCGAGCGCTTCGACCGAGGGCAGCGTCGCCAGCCAGCCGAGCGGTTTGCGGCTGCGCAACCGCTGATCCAGCAGGCGCAACGCGACGGCCAGTGCAATGGCGATCGTCAGCAGCGCGTAGGCAAGCGTCGACAGCACGATATGCGCGCCGATTTCCCAGCTAGGCCCATCGACCAGCGGAGCACCGCCACCGCCTCTGACCGTCGTCGCTGCAACCACGCCGGCGACGACCGTGAGCACGGCACCGATGCCGGCAAAGCGCGGCCGCAGCCACGAGGCCCCCACGGCTATCAAGCCGATAGGCCAGCCGATCAGCGATGCAGTTTCCGCGATGGTGAACGACAGCACCGGGCGATCGAACAGCCCGCGCCACAGCAGCACGGCGTGCAATACCAGCGCGATCAGACCCAGTGCGACGCCGGCGATGCGGCGACCGTGAGCAGCATGCTCGCCCGCGCGGTAGACGCTGGACGCCAGCCACGCGGCGCAAGCGAGATAGCACGCGAGAACGATGACGGATAACACAGCTGGGTGTGGGCGGATCGGTTACCGAGGAAGCGTACAGGCTACCTGAAGGCCTGTTGTTCTACACTATCCGCCCTTCGCCTCACCGCCAGCCGTTTCCAGCTCCCATGTTCGACAAATTGACCGAGCGCCTGCAGGGCGTCATCGAAAGCCTGCGCGGCCGCGGGCGACTGACCGACGAGAATATTGCAGACACGTTGCGCCAGGTGCGCATGGCGCTGCTCGAGGCCGACGTCGCGCTGCCGGTGGTCAAGACGTTCATCGATGCGGTGCGTGCCAAGGTCGTCGGGCAGGAGCTCGACAAGAGCCTGACGCCCGGCCAGACGCTGGTCCGCATCATCAACGACGAGCTGGTCGCGCTGATGGGCGAGGGCGTGCGGCCGCTGAACCTGCGGGCGCAGCCGCCGGTCGTGATCCTGCTGGCGGGATTGCAGGGCGCCGGCAAGACCACCTCCGCCGCCAAGCTGGCGAAATGGCTGAAGGAGAACGAGCGCAAGAAAGTGCTGCTCGCCAGCACCGACGTGTATCGGCCGGCCGCAATCCTGCAGCTGGAGCGGCTCGCAGCGCAGCTGGACATCGGCTTCTTTGCTTCGGATCCGAGCAAGTCCGCGGTCGTGCTGGCGCGCGAGGCGCTGGCAGAGGCGCGGCGCTCGTTGTTCGACGTCCTCATCGTGGACACCGCGGGACGCTTGCACGTCGACGACGAGATGATGGTCGAGATTCGCGAGATCAGTTCCGTGGTCGCACCGACCGAGACGCTGTTCGTGGTCGACAGCATGGCCGGTCAGGACGCGGTCAATGCCGCACGTGCGTTCGGGCAGGCGCTCAGCCTCACCGGCGTCGTGCTGACCAAGACGGACGGCGATGCACGCGGCGGCGCCGCGCTGTCGGTGCGGCAGATCACCGGTCAGCCCATTCTGTTCATGGGCACCGGCGAGAAAACCGAGGCGCTGGAAGTCTTTCAGGCCGAGCGGGTCGCCTCGCGCATCCTCGGGATGGGCGACGTGCTGGCGCTGGTCGAAAACGTCACGCGCAACGTCGATCGCGAGCAGGCCGAGAAGCTGGCCCGCAAGCTCAAGAAGGGCAAGGATTTCGACCTGGAGGACCTGCACGACCAGCTGCAACAGGTCGAGAAGATGGGCGGCCTGAGCGCGCTCATGGACAAGCTGCCGGCGCAGCTGGCCGGCAGGGCCGCAGCGGCACCGCAAGCCAACGACAAGGAGATCAAGCGCCAGATCGCTGTAATCCGTTCGATGACACCGGGCGAGCGGCGCTACCCGAAGAATATCGACGCCTCCCGCAAGCGTCGGATCGCCGCCGGCTCGGGAGTGCACGTGTCCGAGGTCAACCGCCTGCTCAAGAACTACCTGCAGATGCAGAAGATGATGAAAACGATGTCCAAGGGCGGGGGGCTGCGGCGCCTGATGGGGGCATTCGGCGGCGGACGGTTCCCGCCCGGCTAGCCGGCAAAAGTCACGCCTTTTGCCGGCGTTGTCGAAAGGGCCTTGGCCGCTTTCGACCAGAAAACAACTCGGGGCCCAAGTTCTAGCTTGCCGCCTGATTTTTCAGTAACATTCGCGCCCTTTTGCCGGGAGGCGCCTCCCGGTCAGCTTTTCCGAGGCTTTTGCAGCAATGGTCACGATCCGGCTCACCCGCCGCGGGGCGAAGAAGCAGCCCTTCTATCACGTCGTCGTCACGGACAGCCGTATCCGCCAGGGCGGAACGACCCTGGAGCAGGTGGGCTATTTCAACCCGGTTCCGGCCGGCAAGCAGCGCCGCCTGGAGCTGAACCTGGACCGGATCGACTACTGGGTCGGCAAGGGCGCGAAGCCCTCCGAGCGCGTCGCCGAGCTGGTCAAGAAGCATCGCAAGCAGGCTGTCGCTGCGGCCTGAGCTGGTTGTGGGCCGGCGTGTCGTCCTCGGCCAGGTCGGTGGGGCGTTCGGGGTCCAGGGCTGGGTCAGGATTCAGTCCCACACCGATCCGCCGGCCAACATCCTGAAGTTTGGACGCTGGCAGCTCGGACGGGCCGGCCAGTGGCGTGAGGTCGAGGTCGAAGACGGCAAGGTGACCGCGAAGGGCGTGCTCGCGAAGCTCGTGGGGGTCGAGACCCCGGAGGAGGCGCGCCTCGCCACGGGGTCGGAGATCGCAGTGGCGCGCGAAGAGCTGCCTGCGCCGGCGCCCGGTGAGTACTACTGGAGCGATCTCGAAGGATTGGCAGCGTTCGGTCACAACGGCCAGGCGCTGGGACGCATCGAGGAATTCCGGACGACGCCGGCGGGTCCGGTAGCCGTGATCCGGGGCGAACGCCAGCACTGGGTGCCGTTCGTCAAGGAGCGAATCGTTGCGGTCGATCTCGACGCCGGGCGCGTCGTGTTCGACTGGGCCGCAGATTGGTGACGACGTACCTGGTGAGGACATGCGCATCGAAGTGGTGACGCTGTTCCCGGAGTTCGTCGGGCAGGCAGTGCGCGTTGGCGTGCTGGGCCGCGCGATCGAAGCGGGCCGCGTCGCAGTGCATGCGACCACGCCGCGCGAATTCGCCACCGACGTGCATCGGACGGTCGACGACCGGCCGTACGGCGGCGGGCCGGGAATGGTGATGAAGGTCGAGCCCGCGCGCATGGCGATCCGTGCTGCGAAGGCGCGGCTGCCGGCTGGGAGCCGCAGCGTCTATCTCGCTGCCGATGGCGAACGACTGACGCATGCAATGGCGCGCGAGCTGGCGCAGCTGCCGGGGTTGATGTTGCTCGCCGGACGTTACGAAGGCGTCGACGAGCGCTTGATCGAGTCGGAGATCGACGCCAGCGTGTCGATCGGCGATTACGTGTTATCGGGCGGCGAGCTGCCCGCGCTGGTGTTGATCGATGCTGTGGTGCGCCTGTTGCCGGGTGTCCTCGGCGACGACGAATCGGCGGAGCAGGACTCGTTCGCTAACGGCCTGCTCGACTGGCCGCATTACACGCGGCCCGAAGTGTTCGAGGGTCGCGCGGTGCCGGAAGTGCTGGCGAGCGGCAATCACGCCGCGATCCGGCGCTGGCGCACCAAGCAGGCGCTGGGTCGTACCTGGGTGCGGCGGCCGGAACTGATCGAAGAGCTGACGCTGAGCGCTGAAGAGCAGCGGCTGCTGGATGAATTCAAGACTGAACTGCCCAAGAGTTAATGGGATATAGCAACATGAGCAACATCATCGCGAAGCTCGAGAGCGAAGGGCTCGACAAGAAGATTCCGGACTTCTCGCCCGGCGACACCGTAGTCGTCGAAGTGAAAGTGAAGGAAGGCGACCGCGAGCGCGTGCAGGCCTACGAAGGCATCGTCATCGCGCGTCGCAATCGTGGCTTCAACTCCTCGTTCACCGTGCGCAAGATTTCTCACGGTGAAGGCGTCGAGCGCGTGTTTCAGACGTACAGCCCGTCGATCGGCACGATCACGGTCAAGCGTCGCGGCAACGTGCGTCGGGCCAAGCTCTACTACCTGCGCGATCTGACGGGTAAAGCCGCTCGCATCGAAGAAAAGGTGTAACAAGGTGTCAGGCTGAAGCCTGACCCACGGGTTACACTGCACGCGCGGAGGAAATTTTTTATGCGCGTGGTTGTGCTCTTCGTTTCACTCACGCTGGCCGCAGCCGCGGCCGGCGCCAGTCCCAAGACGGACAAGGTCATCGAGAACGTCCGTCTGCCGACCGGCTTCAAGATGGAGGTCTACAGCGACCAGGTTCCTGGCGCGCGCTCGATGGCGCTCGGCCAGAAAGGCACGCTGTTCGTCGGCACTCGCGTCCGCGGCGGTAAGGTTTACGCGATCAGCGGCACGCCCGGCGACGCGACGAAGCCGACCGTTCGTGTCATTGCCGACAATCTCAACACGCCGAACGGCGTCGCCTTTCATGACGGCGCGCTCTACGTCGCCGAGATCAATCGGCTCCTGCGCTTCGACGACATCGAAGCGTCGCTCGACAACGTGCCGCAGCCGAAGGTCGTGCGCGACGATCTGCCGAAGGACGGTCATCACGGCTGGCGCTACATCGCGTTCGGACCCGACGACAAGCTCTACTTCCCGATCGGCGCGCCGTGCAACGTCTGCAACGAGCCGAAGTACGCAATGATCACGCGCATGAATGCTGATGGCTCCGGTCAGGAAGTGTTCGCGCGCGGCGTGCGCAACACCGTCGGCTTCACCTGGCATCCGGTCACGAAGCAGCTCTGGTTCACCGACAACGGCCGCGACTGGCTCGGCGAAGATGCGCCGCCATGCGAGCTCAACGTCGCGACGCGCGCCGGGCTCGATTTCGGCTTCCCGTACTGCCACGGCAAGGACATCAAGGATCCCGAGTTCGGCCAGCTCGGCGACTGCAGCAAGATCACGCCGCCGGCGCAGTTGCTCGGCGCGCACGTCGCGCCGCTCGGTGTGAAGTTCTACACGGGTAACCGCTTCCCGGAAGGCTATCGCGGCGACGCGTTCATCGCCGAGCACGGCTCGTGGAACCGCAAGGAGAAGAACGGTTACCGCATCACGCACGTGAAGATCGACGGGACGCGCGGCGTGAAGTACGAGCCGTTCGCCACCGGCTTCTATCGCGGCGACGACGTGTTCGGTCGCCCGGTCGATCTGCTGATGCTGCAAGACGGCTCGATGCTGGTCTCCGACGATCAGTCAGACGCGATTTATCGCATTTCCTACGCGGTGCCATGAAAGCTCTCGCCACCTTCTTCGGCTTCGTGTGGCGTGTGCTGGACACGCTGCGCAAAGTGATGCACTTGATCGTGCTGCTGGTGCTGTTCCTCGGCCTCGCTGCGGCGCTGTCGCCGAGCATCCCGATCGTTCCTCACAAGACTGCGCTGGTGATCGCGCCGCAGGGCACGCTCGTCGAGCAACTCGCCGGGGATCCGTTCGATCGCGCGGTAGCGGAGTTGTACGGGCAGCAGCGCGCTGAAACGCTGGTGCGCGATCTCACCGACGCGATAGCAGCTGCGAAGACCGACAAGCGTGTCGCAGCGCTGGTGCTCGATCTCGGGCACATGGCAGGCGGCGGCGTTGCCAAGCTGGAGGAGGTCGCCGCAGCGATCCGCGACTTCCGCACCAGCGGCAAGAAGGTGTACGCGTTCGGCGAGGGCTTCGACCAGGCGCAGTACTACATCGCTGCGCAAGCCGACGAGATCTATCTGGATCCGCAAGGGCTCGTGCTCATCGACGGCTTCGGCTACTACCGCACGTTCCTCAAGGGGCTGATCGACAAGCTGGCGATCGACGTCAACGTGTTCCGCGCCGGCAAGTTCAAGTCCTACACCGACCAGTTCAGCCGCAGCGATATGTCGGAGACGGAAGAAGAGGAGAGCCTCGCGTGGCTCAACTCGCTCTGGTCGCAGTACCAGGCCGGCATCGTCAAAGCGCGTCAGCGGCCCGAGCGGCTGGCAGCAGGCGCTATCGCCGACTACGCGAACAACTTCGCGACCCTGGCGAAGGAGCAGCGCGGCGACCTCGCGGCCGTGGCGCTCGCGCAGGGGCTGGTGACGGAGCTCAAGTCGCGGCGTGAGTTCGAAGAACAGATGAAGGGGCTGGTCGGCGAAGACGAGGATCAGCACACGTTCCGGGGCATCCCGCATTGGGACTATCTCGCATCGGTGCGGCCCGCCCACGCGCTGCATCTGGATGGCGATCGTGTCGGCGTGGTGGTCGCGTCCGGCGAGATTCTCGACGGCGAGCAACCGCCGGGCACCGTCGGCTCGGATTCGCTCGCGCGCCTGTTGCGCGAGGCGTTGCATAACGACTCCATCAAAGCGGTCGTGCTGCGCATCGACAGTCCGGGCGGCAGCGTCTTCGCTTCGGAAGTGATTCGTCGCGAAGTCGATGCGCTACGCAAAGCCGGCAAGCCGGTGGTCGCTTCGATGAGCAGCGTCGCCGCCTCCGGCGGTTACTACATCGCGATGGATGCCGACGAGATCTGGGCAAGCCCGGCCACGCTCACCGGGTCGATCGGCGTGTTCGCCGTGTTTCCGACGGTGGAGCACACGCTCAACAAGTTCGGCATCACTATCGACGGCGTGGGTACCACGCCGCTCGCCGACGCGCTGCGGCTCGATCGAACGATGACGGATGCAGGCAAGGCCATCCTGCAAGCGTCTGTCGAGCACACTTACAGCGAGTTCGTCGAGCACGTCGCGGCCGCGCGCGAGAAATCGTTCGACGACATCGACGCCGTCGCGCAGGGCCGTGTGTGGGCCGGCGTCGACGCAGCTCAGCACGGGCTGGTCGATCATCTCGGCTCGTACAAGGACGCGCTGAACGCAGCGGCAAAGCGCGCCAAGCTGGGCAAGGACTACAAGGTCGAGTACATCGAGCCGCCGCTCGGCTGGCGCGAAGCGATTGCGCTGCAATCGCAGGCGCTGGCAGCGCGCTTCGCGCGCGCAGTGGCGCCGGAGCAGAAACTGCTGACTGAGGCGCGGCGCTGGTTCGAGCCGCTGGAAGAGGAACTCGCGCGGCTATCGCGGTTCACCGATCCGAAGCAGGTGTATTACTACTGCCCGTGCTCCGTGAATTAGATCTCTATTTCTCCCAATTCATCACGACCTTGCCCGACTGGCCGCGGCCCATGATCTCGAAGGCCTGGCTGTACTGCGTGTACGGCAGGCGGTGGGTGATGACGGGACGGATGTTCAGGCCGCTCTGCAACAGCGCGGCCATCTTGTACCAGGTCTCGAACATCTGCCGGCCGTAGATGCCCTTGATCGTCAGGCCTTTCAGGATCACTTCGTTCCAGTCGATCGCGACTTCGTTCGGCGGGATGCCGAGCATCGCTATGCCGCCGCCGTGATGCATCGTCCGCAGCATGTCGCGCAGCGCTGCCGCGTTGCCTGACATCTCCAGGCCGACGTCGAAGCCTTCCTGCATGCCGAGCTGCTTCATCGCGTCCTCGAGCTTGTCGCGCGTGACGTTGAGCGCGAGCGTCGCGCCCATCTTGCGCGCCAGCTCCAGACGGTAGTCGTTGACGTCGGTGATCACGACATTGCGCGCACCGATGAAGCGCACGATCGCCGTGGCCATGATGCCGATCGGCCCGGCACCGGTGATAAGCACGTCCTCGCCGACGACGTCGAACGAGAGCGCGGTGTGTACGGCGTTGCCGAGCGGATCGAGAACCGCAGCGATCTCGTCGTCGATCGCGGGCGGCAGCTTGAAGGCGTTGAAAGCCGGAATCACGACGTACTCGGCGAACGCTCCGGGACGATTGACGCCGACGCCGACGGTGTTGCGGCAGAGGTGACGACGGCCGGCGCGGCAGTTGCGGCAGTAGCCGCAGGTGATGTGTCCCTCGCCCGAGACGCGATCGCCCGGCTTGAAGCCCGAGACTTCGCTGCCGATCTCGACGACCTCGCCGCAGTATTCGTGCCCGATCGCCATCGGTACCGGGATCGTCTTCTGCGCCCAGGCATCCCAGTTGTAGATGTGCATGTCGGTGCCGCAGATGGCGGCGCGCTTGACGCGGATCAGGACGTCGTTTGGGCCGGGCACCGGCTTGGCGATGTCCTGCAGGTCGATGCCGGTGGCGGCACGGGCTTTCACTAGTGCATGCATAAGGCGCGCAATTCTAGACGACGCGGAGTTCTTTGCCGATCTTGGTGAAGGCGGCGACGGCACGATCGAGCTGCTCGCGCGTATGGGCCGCCGACATTTGCGTGCGGATCCGGGCCTTGCCTTGCGGCACGACCGGGTATGAGAAGCCGATGACGTACACGCCTTCGTCCAGCAGCCGGCGCGCGAAATCGGAGGCCAGCTTCGCGTCGCCGAGCATGACCGGGATGATCGGATGCTCGCCCGGCACGAGGTTGAAGCCGGCCGCAGTCATTCCCTTGCGAAAGTGCGCGGCGTTCTCCCACAGACGATTGCGCAACGTCGTATCCGCTTCGAGCATGTCGAGCACGCGCAGGGTCGCCGCGGCGATGAACGGCGGGATGCTGTTGGAAAACAGATAAGGTCGCGAGCGCTGCCGCAGCCACGCGATGATTTCCTTGCGGCCCGAGGTGTAGCCGCCGCTGGCGCCGCCGAGCGCCTTGCCGAGCGTGCCGGTGAGGATGTCGACGCGATCGATGACGCCGCGCAATTCGTGCGTGCCACGGCCGCGTGCGCCGACGAAGCCGGTCGCGTGCGAGTCGTCGACCATCACCAGCGCGTCATGGCGGTCGGCCAGATCGCAGATGTCCTTGAGGCGTGCGATCACGCCGTCCATCGAGAACACGCCGTCGGTCGCGATCAAGCGCACGCGGCACTTGCTCGCCTCCTTGAGGCGCGCCTCCAGCTCGTCGAGGTCGTTGTTGGCGTAGCGAAAGCGCTGCGCTTTGCATAGCCGCACGCCGTCGATGATGCTCGCGTGATTCAGCGAATCGCTGATCACCGCGTCCTGCTCGTCGAGCAGCGTTTCGAACAAGCCGCCGTTCGCATCGAAGCACGATGAGTAGAGGATCGTGTCTTCGCTGCCGAGGAAGCGGCTCAGCCGTGCCTCGAGCTCTTTGTGGACCTCCTGCGTGCCGCAGATGAAGCGCACGGACGCCATGCCGTAGCCGTAGCGATCGAGCGCGCGCTGCGCGGCTTCGCGCACGGACGCGTCGTTGGCGAGCCCGAGATAGTTGTTCGCGCACAGATTGACGACTTCGGCGCCCGCGCCGACGCGCACGACGGCGCTCTGCGCGGACGAAAGCACGCGCTCCGGTTTGAACAGGCCCTGTGTTTTCAGCTGCTCGGTTTCGCGGCTCAGCCGCTGGAGGAGTTCATCCTTCACAAACCTGTCCTCGGTGCATCGAAGGGGGCGAATTGTGCCATCGCGCGGAATCCGGCACGTGATCCGCACGGTGGATGCTGGAATGAGACGCGGATTCCGAACTGCAGCATTCATTTTGGCTATTGAGCCCGGATAGCGATTTTTCTACCATCGGTACGACCGCAGAGCGACTGGCCGTTCTGCATATAAATAAACTTCGGATAAGCGGTAGGTTCCGCAATTGGGGGGTACACATGAAGGTGAATCATCGAACGCTGCTGTCCTGCGCCGTCAGCAGCGTGCTCGGCTTCTCGGCAAGTGCCGCACTGGCGCAGGAGAGCGGACGCTCCGCGAGCGTTCTGGAAGAAATCATCGTGACTGCGCAGAAGCGCAGCCAAGGTCTGCAGGAGGTGCCCGTAGCTGTCTCGGCTTTCACGAGCGAGACGCGCGATCTGTTGGGCGTCAACACCATCGCCGATCTCACGGATTTCACGCCCGGCCTGTCGTATGCCACGACGCTCGATCGCATGAGCCTGCGCGGCGTCGGCCGACTCACCAACAACTACGGCTCCGATCCCGGCATCGCGACGTACTCGGACGGTTTCTATACCGCGAGTAACGTCGAGGCCGGCAAGCGGCCGATTCACACCGAGCGCATCGAAGTGCTGCGCGGCCCGCAGGGCACGCTGTACGGCCGCAACTCGATCGGCGGCGCGCTGAACGTCATCTCTAAACGCCCGACCGATACCTGGACCGGCGAAGTCCGCGCGGTCGCCGGCAACTACGACACGCAGATCTTCGACGGCGCGCTGTCCGGACCGCTCACCGACTGGCTGCGCTTCAAAGTCTCCGGCAGCACCGGCGGCCAGGGCCAGGGCTTCTTTCGCGACGAGGATGGCGGTCCGAGCGAAGGCAATGTCGGCGACGACCTGTATGCCGAGGGCCAGCTCGAGTTCAACATCGGCGAGTCGTTCGACGGCTGGTTCAAGTACGGGCATACGGAGTGGAACCAGCGCCGCCGCTCGCTGAGCAAGATCACGCCGCAGGACATTTCGCCGCGCTACTTCGGCGGCCTGTTCCCGACGACGACCTACAACGGTCCGCAAACCGCGTCGGCTGCGCTGCCCAACGTGACGCTCGCGACGCCGCCGTACACCACGACCAATCCGGCGCTGCAAGGCGATCACCGGACGTTCAACACCGACACCCCGTTCGAGACCAATCTCGACAACGTGCACATCTACACGCTCGAGTTGATCTGGCACACAGGCTTCGCGGACGTGAAGTACGTCGGCGGCTACCAGGGCTACACGTATACGCAGGAGTCCGACTTCGACGGCACTTCGCGCACGGAGCCGTACACCGTGCTGGTGGGCGGCGGCCGCGTCGGCACCGGGCCGGTTCTGCCGGCGACTCCGTTCACGATCTTTCCGCAGGTCCGGGCGTTCTATCAGGAGGATAAAGAGTATTACAGCAACGAGATCAACCTGATCTCGACGCACGACGGCCCGTTCCAGTGGATCCTCGGCCTGTACCAGTATCACGAGCAGGTGTACCAGTTCGCCGGCGTCAACGCGCCGAATCAGCCGCAGCTCGATCAGCCGCGCGCTTCGGCCACCTCGCCTGCGACCGCGCTTGGCCCGCCGAACCCCGACCGGATCCTGCAGAACGCCGGCGCGTGGCTCGACGCCGATGCGCACGCCGCTTTCGGTCAGATCGACTACGCCTTCAGCGATCACTGGAAGATGACGCTCGGTGCGCGCTACACCGAGGATCGGAAGGACGCGGAAGAATTCCGCACGCGTGCGCTCTACGGCTTCGCGACGCGGATCGCGCAGGCGCCGCCGCCGGCACCCGTCAATCCGTTCGCCGGGCTCTGGACCGGGCTGCCGTTCGCGTTCTACAGCGAGATCGACCGGCGCAACCGGTTGGCCGGCGAATGGCACGCGACGACCGGCACCGCCGGACTGGAGTGGACGCCGAGCGACGACACGCTGACGTTCGTGAGATACACGCGCGGCTACAAGAGCGGCGGCTTCAGCGCCGGTGCATTCGCGCCGGGCCGCGAAGGCTACACCGAGCCGGAGTTCATCAATTCGTACGAGTTCGGCGTGAAGCAGACGCTGGCCGAGCGTCTGACCGCGAACCTCTCGTTGTTCTACTACGACTACGAGGATGCGCAGTATCCGTCGACGGTGCGCGACCCGGTGTCCAACATCAACGAGAACCGCTTCTTCAACCTGAAGCAGGCCACCTCCATGGGCGCGGAGCTGGAGGCGACCTGGGCAGTGACCGAAGCGCTGCAGCTGTACTTGAGCTATTCCTATCTCGACACCGAGATCAAGGACGACCGCTGCTTCATCGACAACGACGACACCGGCATCAGCGGCGTGCTGGTCTCACCGCAAGCGCGACCGTGCTCGACGCCGGCAGTGGGGCTGCAGGTCGGTCAGCGCATCGACGGCGGTAGTCTGCCGAGTGCACCCAAGAACAAGGTCGCGTTCAACGCGAGCTACACCTGGTTCACGCCTGCCGGCAACCTGACGGCTTCGGGTACGTGGACCTACAAGGACGACACCTACTACTCGGTGTTCAACCGCGACCACAACCTGGCCCCGGCTTATGACGAGACGGACGTGCGCTTGTTGTGGAACGAGCCCAACAATCGCTACACGATCATCGCCTTCGCGAAGAACGTGTTCGACGATGAAGGCTACGAGGCGGCCAGCGCCGAAATGTCGGCATGGGGCGTGCAGAGCAGGTTCCGCTCGCTGACGTTCCCGCGCACGTACGGCATCGAGGCGCAGTTCCGCTTCGGCAATTGACAGAACCCGACCGGCTCGCACCGGGCTCAAACTAAACGCCGGCCGATCTCCAAGATCGGCCGGCGTTTTCTTTCCTATCCTTGCTCAGGGTTTGGCTGAAGCGGTGACGATTCCATGCTGCGGGACAGTTAAGCGTATTGCTGTTCCGCACAGGAGTTCTTACCATCGACTGTGACCGCAGAGCGATCGTCGATTCTGCACACAAATATCTTTCGGGCTTTCATCGCTCGGCCCGAGTGGGGGTTTCTCATGTTGAAGTCGAATCAGCGAACGCTGCTGTCGTGCGCGATCAGCAGTGTGTTGGGCCTTGCTGGCGCAGCAGCGCTCGCGCAGGAAGCGTCACGAACATCGATACTCGAGGAGGTCATCGTTACTGCGGAAAAGCGCGCAGTGAACATCCAGGACGTACCCGTAGCGGTCTCCGCTTATACGAGCGAGCGGCGCGACGTACTGGGTCTGAACAGCGTGGAGGACTTCGCGCGTTTCACGCCGAGCCTCACCTATCGCAACAACGACCGCCTGTCGATGCGCGGCTTCGGCCGACTCACCAACAGCATCGGCACCGATCCGTCGATCGCATTGTATTCCGACGGCATCTTCTCCAGTTCGATGGCCGATACCTCGACGCCATCGCTATACATCGAGCGCACCGAGATTCTGCGCGGCCCGCAGGGCACGCTGTACGGGCGCAACTCGATCGGTGGCACGCTCAACATCATTTCCAAGCGCCCGACCGACGAGTTCGAAGGCGAGCTGCGCGCCTCGGTCGGCAACTACGGCGAGTGGCACACCGACGCGTTGATCCGTGGCCCGATCACCGATCACCTGCGCTACCTGCTCGGCGGCGGCGTCGTGAAGCGCGACGAGGGTTTCATCAAGAACAACGGTACGGCCGAGGACACTGCGACCGTCGACCGCTGGCTGGTGGAGGCGCAGCTGGAAGCCGATCTCGGCGAGCATGTGGTGGCGCGCCTGCGCTATTCGAAGTTCGACTGGAACGACACTTACGGCGTCGGCAACACGCTGCTCAACAGCATCTCGCCGTACGATACGACCAACATCGTCGGTAACGGCAACGGCGCGCTGTACTACAACACTGCGCGCGGCATTACCGAGCCGAATCCCGCCGTGAACGATCCGTACAGGATGAACACGAATCGCGATGCCCCCGGCGTACTGCGCGATCACAACCGCATTCACCTCGATGTCACCGCGGACCTTGGCGGCACCACGTTGAAGTACCTGGCCGGGTACCAGGAGTATGCGTATGACACCGGCGGCGATTACGACGGCGGCAACCGCACCGGTACGCAGACCATCGGCGTCCCGGCGAACATCGCCCAGCTGAGCGTCGATTTCGATGGCGCCGCCGGCCCGTTGACCCCGTACACGTTCGGCAATCCGGCGTTCAACGGGCTCAACGCCAGCGTCGACAGCAATACGTTCTACACGGAGTCGCAGCGCTGGTGGTCGAACGAGGTGAACCTGTCCTCGAACGGCGATGGCGCGCTGCAGTGGATCGTCGGTCTGTTCCAATACAACCAGACCTACGATCAGCCGCAGGGCATCCGCATTTCGAACGATCCGGCGCTCGCCGCTCCGGTGAACAGCGCGATCGCGAATCCGGATCGCAACATCCTGCTGGTCGACGGCCACCTGGAAACGGACTCGTATGCTGGCTTCGGCCAGATCGATTGGACTATCGCCGACAACTGGACCCTGACGCTCGGTGCGCGCTACACGAAGGACAAGAAGGAAGGATTGGACTATGCGCGTCTCGTCGCGCGCGGACCGACGACTGCGACCACGGCGGCAGACCTGGCGACGGCGCCGGTGTCGCTGGACACCGCGATCTTCGCGCAGACACAAGCAGTGCTCGCAGCGAACGGCCTGCCGAATGCAACGCCGGCTCAGGTCGACGCATTCCTGCGCGGCAATCCCGCTGTGGCGCGGCAGATCACTGATGGTGTCACTGGCGCCTTCCTCGCGAACACGCAGGCGGTTGCGCTCGACGTCACGCAGTCTCAGGTCTGTGGTGCCGTTGCGTGCCCCCCGGACATGCGCGCGTCGTCGCGCGGCGGCTTGGAGCGCAATCTCTCGGGTGACTGGGATGCCGTGACTGGCGTCGTCGGCCTGCGCTGGGAGCCGAGAGAGGGAACGGATACGTACCTGCGCTACAGCCGCGGCTACAAGTCCGGCGGCTGGCTCGCCTCGAACGGCCTGACGCTCAATCCCTATGCAGATCCTGAGTACGTCAACACGTACGAGCTTGGCTGGAAGCAGATCGTGGCCGGCCGCCTGCAGTTGAACACTGCGGTCTACTTCAACGACTACAAGGGATTCCAGGCACCGCTCACCGTGCAGCGCGACCAGAGCACCGAGAGCCGCTTCCTGAATCTCGATGCCGAAACCTACGGTGTGGAGATCGAGACGGTCTGGTCGCCGACCGATGCGCTGCAGCTGTTCCTCAACTACGGCTACCTGCATACGGAGATCACGGACGGTTGCTGCTTCGTCGACAGCGCGGATCCGCTTGCCGTGTCCTCGGGCGCGCAACCCGTCAGCGTGGTGTCGCCGACTCGCGTGGCGCAGACGCTGGAGGGCAACCAGCTGCCGCTGTCGCCCGAGAACAAGTGGACGGTCGGCTTCAACTACACCTTCAACTTTACGCCGGGCGCGTTGACGTTCACGGGCATGTACACCGACACCGACGACATGCAGACCTCGATCTGGGCGAACCCGGCGTACACCGCGCCCTCGTTCGAGATCGCGGACTTCCGCCTGCTGTGGAACGATGCGCAGAACCGCTACACGATCATCGGCTTCGTCAAGAACGCGTTCGACGAAGTCGGTTACGGCAGCGTGACCCCGAGCTCACCCACGCTGGCGCCGACGCCGGGCGGCATACGTAGCGACGTGTCGCTGACGTTCCCGCGCACCTACGGCATGGAGGTGCAGTACCGCTTCTGATCTGAGAAGAAAAAGAAGATAGAGATCGTGCCTGCAACGCCGGTCGACCCTGTCGACCGGCGTTTTTCTTTGCTTATCTCGCCCGGCCTTCCTTCCACGCCTGCAGCAGCTTGTCGTACGCGATCGTCTCGCCCTTCGGCTTCTCGTTCGCGAGCTTGGCCCAGGGCGCGGCATTCGCCGACAGCCAGGCCGACGCATCCTTCTTCTCGTTGAGCTTCGGCGGGCAATTCTTCATGCCGGCGCGCTCCAGGCGCGCGAGGATGCGGTCCATCTGGTCCGCGAGATCGTCCATGGCTGCCTGCGGCGTCTTCTCGCCGGTCACGGCCGTGGCCACGTTCTGCCACCACAGCTGCGCCAGCTTCGGATAATCGGGCACGTTGGTGCCGGTCGGCGTCCACGCGATGCGCGCGGGGCTGCGATAGAACTCGATCAGGCCGCCGTACTTCGCCGCATTCTTCGTGAAGTACTCGTGGCGGATGTCGCTGTCGCGAATGAAGGTGAGCCCGGTGATCGATTTCTTCAGCGACACCGACTTCGACGTGACGAACTGCGCGTACAGCCACGCGGCCGACATCCGCTGCGGCTCGACGCCGCGCAGAAACGTCCACGAGCCGACGTCCTGGTAGCCGTTCTGCATGCCGTCCTTCCAGTACGGCCCGTGCGGCGAGGGCGCCATGCGCCACTTCGGCGTGCCGTCGGCGTTGACGACCGGCAGGCCCGGCTTGGTCATGTCCGCGGTGAACTCCGTGTACCAGAAGATCTGCTGCGCGATCTCGCCCTGCGCGGGCACCGGGCCGGATTCGGAGAACGTCATGCCCATCGACTGCGGCGGCGCGTACTTCTTCATCCACTCGATGTACTTGGTGAGCGCGAACACCGCGGCCGGCGAGTTCGCAGCGCCGCCGCGCGCGACTGATGCGCCGACCGGCGTGCACTTGTCGGCGGCGACGCGGATGCCCCATTCGTCGACGGGCATGCCGTTCGGAATTCCCTTGTCCGCCGAGCCTGCCATCGACAGCCAGGCGTCGGTGAAGCGCCAGCCGAGCGAGGGATCCTTCTTGCCGTAGTCCATGTGACCGTAGACGCGCTTGCCGTCGAGCTGCTTCACGTCGTTGCTGAAGAATGCAGCGATGTCTTCGTACGCGCTCCAGTTGAGCGGCACGCCGAGCTCGTAGCCGTACTTCTTCCTGAACTGCTCCTGCAGGTCCTTGCGCGCGAACCAGTCGGCGCGGAACCAGTAGAGGTTGGCGAACTGCTGATCGGGCAGCTGGTACAGCTTGCCGTCCGGCGCGGTCACGAACTTCGCGCCGATGAAGTCTTTCAGGTCGAGGCCCGGGTTGGTGTACCCCTTGCCGGCGCCGGCCATGAAGTCCGACAGCGGCAGCACCGCGCCGTAGCGATAGTGAGTGCCGATCAGGTCGGAGTCGGTGATCCAGCCGTCGTAGATCGAGCGCCCCGACTGCATCGAGGTCTGCAGCTTCTCGACCACGTCGCCTTCCTGGATCAGGTCGTGCTTCACCTTGATGCCGGTGATCTCGCCGAAGGCGCGCGCCAGCGTCTTCGCTTCGTATTCGTGCGTCGTGATCGTTTCCGAGACGACGCTGATCGCGCTGACGCCCTGCGCCTTGAGCTGCGCGGCCGCGCCGATGAACCATTTCAGCTCGGCGAGCTGCTGCTCCTTCGAGAGCGTCGAAGGCTGGAACTCCTGGTCGATCCAGCGCCGCGCGGCTGCCTCGTCGGCGAGAGCCGGCGCGGCCGCAAGCATGGCGAACGACAAAATGAACGAAGTTCTCATCGAGTCCCCCCTGCGGCCAGGCTACGGCCTGACTCTTACGCGTAGCGCATGATCGCAACCAGCGTCACCGCGCTCAAGCCCGCGCCCCACCATTGCGGCAGGTCCGTGAGTCCGGCCCAAGCCAGATTCACGTACGCCGCCGCCAGCAAGCCGATGAACAGGCGATCGCCGCGCGTCGTCACCAATGGCAACAAGCCGCGCCGCGCGACAGTAGGTGAGCGCAGCTCCCAGGCTGTCATTCCGACCAGCAGCAAACCGACGCAAACGAAGAAGATCGCGACCGGCGGCGTCCACGCCATCCACGACAGCAGCGACATCACACTCTCCCCATCGCGAAACCCTTGGCGATGTAGTGGCGCACGAAGTAGATCACCAGCGCGCCCGGCACGATCGTCAGCACGCCGGCGGCGGCGAGCGTTCCCCAATCCATGCCGGCTGCCGACACGGTGCGCGTCATGGTCGCGGCAATCGGCTTGGCGTCGACCGACGTGAGCGTGCGCGCGAGCAGCAGCTCGACCCACGAGAACATGAAGCAGAAGAACGCGGTGACGCCGATGCCTGCCTTGATCAACGGCAGGAACAGCTTCACGAAGAAGCGTGGGAACGAGTAGCCGTCGATGTACGCCGTCTCGTCGATTTCGCGCGGCACCGCCGACATGAATCCTTCCAATATCCACACGGCGAGCGGCACGTTGAACACCATGTGCGCGAGTGCGACGGCGAGATGCGTGTCCATGAGCCCGATCGCTGTGTAGAGCTGGAAGAACGGCAGCAGGAACACGGCGGGCGGCGTCATGCGGTTCGTCAGCAACCAGAAGAACAGGTGCTTGTCGCCGAGGAATGAATAGCGCGAGAAGGCGTACGCGGCGGGCAGTGCGACCGCGACGGAGAGGATCGTGTTCAGCACGACGTAGATGATCGAGTTCAGATACCCGTCGTACCAGGCTGGGTCGGTGAAGATCGTCGCGTAGTTCGCGAACGACAGCGATTCGGGCAGCCAGGCGAACGTGCTGGTGATCGCGAGGTTGTTGCGCAGGCTCATGTGCACCATCCAGTAGATCGGTGCGAGCGTGAACACCAGATACAGCGCCAGCACCAGCCAGCTGTACTTCCTTCTCATTGCGGGTCCTTCATGAAGTTGTACAGCACGAAGCACAGCAGCAGGATGATCAGAAAGTACACGAGCGAGAACGCGGCAGCCGGGCCGAGGTCGAACTGACCGACTGCCTTCTGCGTGAGGTATTGCGACAGAAAAGTCGTCGCCGTGCCGGGCCCGCCGCCCGTCAATACGAACGGCTCGGTGTAGATCATGAAGCTGTCCATGAGCCGCAGCAGCAGCGCGATCGTCAGTACACCGCGCATCTTGGGCAGCTCGATGTGACGAAACACTGCCCAGCGCGAAGCGCCGTCGATGCGAGCAGCCTGGTAGAACGGCTCGGGAATCGCACGCAGCGCTGCGTACGACAACAATGCGACCAGTGGTGTCCAGTGCCACACGTCCATCACCAGCACGGTGACCCAAGCGTCCGTCGGGTGCTGGCTGTAGTTGTAGTCGATGCCGAACTGCGTGAGCACGTAACCGAGCAGGCCGATGTCGCCGCGCGCGAAGATCTGCCAGATCGTGCCGACGACATTCCATGGAATCAGCAACGGCATGGCCAGCAGGACGAGCGCGAGCGAAGCGCGCCAGCCGCGCTCCGGAATTCCGAGCGCGAGCACGATGCCCAGCGGAATCTCGATCGCCAGCACCGCGGTCGTGAAGATCAACTGGCGCAAGAGTGCGCCGTGCAGGTCCGGGTCGCGCAGGATCTCCCGATACCATTCCATCCCGACGAACACGGCCTGGTCCGGGCCGAGAATGTCCTGCACCGAATAGTTGACGATCGTCATCAGCGGCACGAGCGCCGAAAAGGCCACGCTGATCAGCACCGGCAGCACGAACCACCACGCACGCTGATTGACGGGCCGCGCCGAGCTCACGGCACTCTCCGTTCGTCCGCGTAAACGGCACAGCGCGCGGGCGGCAAGCGGGCGAATGCGGCGGCAGAGGGCAGGGCAGCGGCGCCGTCGCGCAGCTTCGCCCACGCGAGCGACGTACCCACTTCGAGCTGCACCATCGTCTGGATGCCCTGGTCGCGAATCGCGGCGACGCGTGCGGGGACGGCATTCGGACCCGGCGTCGAGCTGAGCTCGAGATATTCGGGCCGCACCCCGATCGATAACGCCGCACCCGGCGGGGGCGTCTGCCTGCTGCTCGTCTCGACGCGCACGCCGGCAATCGTCGCAGCGCCCTCGCGCCACTCGCACGGCAGGAAATTCATGCCCGGCGAGCCGATGAAGTGGCCGACGAAGCGATGCGCCGGCGTTTCGAACAGCTGCTCCGGCGTGCCGATCTGCACGATCTCGCCCTGGCTCATTACCACGACCTGATCTGCGAACGTCAGCGCTTCGGTCTGATCGTGCGTAACGTACAGCAGCGAGAGCTTGAGCTGCTGATGGATCTGCTTGAGCTTGCGGCGGAGCAGCCACTTCAGGTGCGGATCGATGACGGTCAGCGGCTCGTCGAACAGCACTGCTGCGACATCCGGCCGCACCAGTCCGCGCCCGAGCGAGATCTTTTGCTTCTGGTCGGCGGACAACGCGCGTGCGCGTCGGCCGAGATCTGCGCGCAGCTCGAGAATGTCGGCGACTTCCTCCACGCGCTGCCGCAGCTTTGCAGTAGACCAACCGCGATTGCGCAGCGGAAAGGCCAGGTTGTCGAACACCGTCATCGTGTCGTAGACGACGGGGAACTGAAACACCTGTGCGATGTTGCGTGCTTCCGGCGGCAACGCAGTGACGTCACGGCCGTCGAATAGCACCTTGCCGCGCGTCGGCGCGATCAATCCGGAGATGATGTTGAGCAGCGTGGTCTTGCCGCAGCCAGAGGGGCCGAGCAGCGCATAGGCGCCGCCATCGTTCCAGGTCATCGTCAGCGGGCGCAGCGCCCACGCGTCGTCTGCGCTGCCGTAGCGATGACCGACGTCCTCCAGGTCGATGCGTGCCACGCTCAGCTCTCCGGCGCGAACAACAGGCGTCCGCTCTTATCGAAGCCGTACAGGCTCGCCGGCCGGATATATAAGGTGCATGGCTGGTTGAGCGGCAGATCGTGCACGCCTGGGACCTGAGCGACGAGGCGCACGTCGTCGCACGCCAGGTGGATGAAAGTCTCCGAGCCGCTGATCTCCGCGAGCTCGACCCGGCCGCTGAGCGCGGCCTGCCCGGGCGCTGCGGCGAGCGAGAATTCGTGGGCGCGAATGCCCAGCACGATTTCGCTGGCTGGCGTGTGCGTCGTTGGCAACTGCACGCTGTCCAGCACGCGAGCGGGAAGCACATTCAGCGGCGGATCGCTGAAGGCGCGCGCGGCTTCGAGGCTCGCCGGGCGTCGGAACACTGCCAGCGTCGGGCCCGACTGCAGAACCCGGCCTGCGGCGAGCAGAGTAGTGTGTCCGCCCAGCTGCAGCGCCTCCAGCGGCTCGGTGGTCGCATAGACGACAGTCGTCCGTCCGCCCGCGAACAGTTGCGTGAGCTCCGCTCGCAGCTCTTCGCGCAGCTTGTAGTCGAGATTGATGAGCGGCTCGTCGAGCAGCAGCAACTCGGCGTCCTTCGCGAGCGCACGAGCCAGCGCCGTGCGCTGCTGTTGCCCGCCCGACAATTCGGCTGGATAGCGCGACAGGAACTGAGTGAGCCGCAAAGTTTCCGCGAGCTGCGTCACCCGCACCTTGATCTCGCCTGCGCTCTTGCGCGCGACCCGCAATGGCGATGCGATGTTTTCGTAGACCGTGAGCGACGGGTAGTTGATGAACTGCTGGTAGACCATCGCGACGTTGCGCCGTCGCACTGGCACGCCGGTGAGGTCGCGCTCGCCATCGAGCAGTCGTCCCGTCGTCGGGCGATCGAGCCCCGCCATGATTCGCAACAGCGTCGTCTTGCCAGCGAGTGTCGCGCCGAGCAGCACGTTGATGCCGCCGCTGGCGAGCGAAAGATCGATGTCCCGCAGCCACAGCTCGGATCCTGCGCGGTAGCTGATGCCGCTCAGGCGCAAGCGCTCGACCCCGCACCCACGATCTTGACCAGGGCAGCCGCGAACCGTTGCCGCTCGGCGTCCGACATGTGCAGGCCGAGCTTGGTTCGTCGCCACAGAATGTCTTCGTCGGTGAGCGCCCATTCGTGGCGCGTCAGATAGTCGACTTCCGCGTCGGTCAGGCCGGCGCCGTAGTGTTCGCCGAGATCCGCGAACGACTGCGCACTGCCGATGATCTGCTCCACGCGCGTGCCGTAAGCGCGCGCGAGACGTCGGGCAACCGTGATCGGCAGGAAGCGCCAGCGGCGGCGAACGTCGATGACGAAGCGTCGGAAACTCCGCGCAGGCAAGTCGCCGCCGGGCAGCGGGGAACGGTGCGTCCAGCATCGCGGGTTGATGTCGAGCGAATCCTGCAGTCTTTCCAATACCGTTTCCGCCAGACGCCGGTAGGTCGTGAGCTTGCCGCCGAAGATCGACAGCAGCGGCGGATGGTCCGGGGACTGCGCGAGCTCGATTCGATAATCGCGAGTCACGCGCGAAACGCTCTTCGATGCATCGTCGAACAGCGGCCGCACGCCGGCGTACGTCCAGCGCACGTCGCCCGGCGAGATCGAGCGCTGGAAATAGTTGTTGATCGTGTCGCACAGGTAGCGGATCTCCTCGTCGGAGATGCGCACGTGCGCCGGGTCGCCCGAATACGGCACATCGGTCGTGCCGACCAGCGTCCACTTCTGCTCGTAGGGAATTGCGAAGACGATGCGGCCGTCGGGGTTCTGCAGCATGAACGCATGCTTGCCCGCGAACAGCCGCGGCACGACGATGTGGCTGCCCTTCACGAGGCGCACGCTGCCCGCAACATCCACCTTGGGAATCGAGTTGATGACCTGCTCGACCCAGGGGCCGGCAGCATTGACGATCGCGCGGGCGCGAATCTCCAGTGATTCGCCGTTCCCCTGCCGCACGCACCGCGCACGCCACAGGCCATTGTCCGCTGCCGCCGCGACGAAACGCGTGCGCGTGTGGATCGCAGCGCCGTGTTGCGCGGCGTCCAGCGCATTGAGCACGACGAGGCGGCTGTCGTCGACCCAGCAATCCGAGTACGCGAAGGCGTGATCGAGACCGGGACGCAGCGCGCCGTACGCTCCCGAGCCGACTCGCACGCTGCGCGAGGGCTGCAGCGTTCGACGCCCGCTGAAGTAATCGTAGAAGAACAGCCCAAAGCGAATCTGCCAGCGCGGCCGCAGTCCCGGCACGTGCGGCAGGATGAACTGCATCGGCCGGACGAGATGCGGAGCGATGCGCAGCAGGCGTTCGCGCTCGATCAGCGATTCGCGCACCAGGCGGAACTCGAAGAATTCGAGATAGCGCAAGCCGCCGTGGATCAGCTTGGTGCTGGCGGACGAAGTCGCTGACGCGAGATCGGACTGCTCGACCAGCGCGACTTTCAGGCCGCGTCCGGCGGCGTCGCGCGCGATGCCGGCGCCGTTGATGCCGCCGCCCACGATGAGAAGATCGACGCAGTCGCTGGCCGCCACGCCAACCCCTTGAAATGTAGCCGTGAACCGAGCGCGGGAATGATACAGGCGTAGACTCGCGGCATGGAACAGCAGGCGCCCGAAACCGCTGGGCTGCGGATCGACAAGTGGCTGTGGTGCGCGCGGTTCTACAAGAGCCGCTCGCAAGCGACTGCGGCAGTGGCCGGCGGGCTCGTGCACGTCAACGGCGAGCGCGTCAAGCCTTCGCGCGCCGTGCACGTCGACGATCGCATCGAGATCACGCGCGACGAGTTGCGGTTCGAGGTCGTGATCAGCGGCTTGCCGGTGCGCCGCGGGCCGGCGCAGGAGGCTCGCACTCACTACGTCGAGACGGAAGCCAGCATCACTGCGCGCGAGCAGCGGCGAGAGCATGCGCGTCTTGCTCCGCCGGCGCCCGACGGTCGGCCGGATAAGCATGCCCGGCGGATGTTGCGAGATTTACGCCGCGGATAGTCAGGCTTTAGCCTGACTCTGCAAAGGCGCAGAATGCATCCACGACTAGAACGACCCCGGGGATCTCCTATGCAAATCACTCTCGACGTCAACGGCGAGTCGCGCACCGCCGATGTGGACGAAGACACACCCCTGCTGTGGGTCCTGCGGGAATCGCTCGCCCTGACCGGAACCAAGTTCGGCTGCGGCATCGCTGCGTGCGGCGCCTGCACCGTGCACGTGAACGGCACCGCCGTCCGCTCGTGCTCCGTCCCTGCTTCCGCGATGCAAGGCCAGAAGATCACGACGATCGAAGGCCTCGCGCCGAAAGAACAGCCGCATCCGCTACAGACCGCGTGGATCGCGCAGCAAGTCCCGCAGTGCGGATACTGTCAGTCGGGAATGATCATGGCGGCGGCGGCGCTGCTCGCCCGCAACCCGCACCCGAGCGACGCCGAGATCTCCGCGGAAGTCACCAACATCTGCCGCTGCGGCACCTACGAGCGCGTGCGTCGCGCGATCCATTCCGCTGCGCAGGGTCCGACCGAAGGAGGTGCGCCATGAACAAGTGGACTCGCCGCACCGTCATCGCGACCGGCGGCCTGATCGGCGGCGGTCTCGCGCTCGGCGTCGCCGGCATCGCTTTCGCGCCGAACCGTCTGCGGGTGGTGCCGGATAACCGTGACGGCATGCCGCAGCTCACGACCTGGGTCAAGATCGGTCCGGACAACACGGTGTCCGTGATCGTTCCTCACTGCGAGATGGGCACCGGCGTGCACACCGCGCTGGCGATGATGTGCGCCGAGGAGTTGGAAGCCGATTGGAGTCAGGTGCGCGTCGAGGAAGCGCCCGGCACCGACGACTACGCCAACGGGTATCTCGTGCGCGTGTTCGTGCCGGTCGTGGCCGTCGTGCCGAAGTACATGGAGCGCGGCATCGATTTCTGGACGTTCAAGCTCACCGAGATGATGGATCTGCAGGTCACGGGCGGCAGCAGCGCCGTTCGTGGCACCGGGCACATGGGGATGCGGCTCGCCGGTGCCGGCGCCAAGGCGATGCTGCTGGAAGCAGCGGCGAAGCAGTGGAACGTCCCCGTTGCCGAATGCAGCGCCAAGCTTTCGAAGGTCACGCACGCCGGTTCGGGCCGCACGCTGACGTACGGCGAGCTTGCGGCCGCGGCGTCGCTGCTCGCGCCGCCGGTGCATCCGCACCTCAAGTCCCGCGAGGATTACACGATTGTCGGCAAGCCGACGCCGCGTATCGACATCCCGTCGAAGGTCAACGGCTCCGCGACCTATGGGGTCGACGTGACGCTGCCGCAAATGCTGTACGCGACGATTGCAGCGTCGCCGGTGTTCGGCGCCAAGCTCGTCTCCGTCGACACCGCGCCAGCGGAAGCGTTGCCGGGTGTAAAGAAAGTAGTGAAGCTCGAGAACGCTGTCGCCGTTGTCGCCGACGGCTACTGGCGCGCGCTGAAAGGCGTGCGCTCGCTCGCGCCGCAGTTCGAAGACACCGGCAAGAGCAAGGAGACGAGCGACACGATCTACGCAGGAATCGGCACCGCGCTCGACGGTGACAAGAGCGAGAAGGTGTTCTCGTCCGGCAAAGGCGCGGACGCGCTGAAAGGCGCTGCGAAAGTCGTCGAAGCGGAGTATCGCGTTCCGTTCCTGGCGCACGCGACCATGGAGCCGATGAACGCGACGGCGCGCATCGCCGATGGACGCTGTGAAGTGTGGACCGGCGTGCAGGATCCGCTCGCCGCGCGCGCGGTGGCTGCCAAAGCGTCCGGACTGAAACCGGAGCAGGTGACGATCCACAACCAGCAGCTCGGCGGCGGCTTCGGCCGCCGCTTGCCCGGCGTGATGGACTTCGTCGACCAGGCGGTGCGCATCGCGAAGGAAACCTCACCCGCGCCGGTGAAGCTGATCTGGAGCCGCGAAGAAGACCTTCAGCACGACTTCTATCGGCCCGCTGTCGTCGGCCGCTACAAGGCAGTGCTTGCGGACGGCGGCGCGCCCACTGCGTGGGTTTCGAAGTTCAACATCAAAGATGCCGCCGCGCTGTTGCCGTACGCAATCGAGCACCAGGACATTCGCGCAGTCGACGCTCCGCATCACGTGCGAATCGGCGCGTGGCGTTCAGTCGCGCACACTCAACACGGCTTCTTCACCGAATCTTTCGTCGACGAGCTCGCGCACGCTGCGGGCAAGGATCCGTTGCAGTATCGGCGCGATCTGTTGGCGCATGCGCCCCGACATCTCGCCGTGCTCGACAAAGCAGCGGAGATGGCGGGCTGGAGCACGCCGCCGGCGGCGGGACGCGGTCGCGGGATCGCGGTGGTCGAGAGCTTCGGCTCGATCGTGGCGGAAGTCGCCGAAGTCGAGATCGTCGACGGACGCGTCAAAGTGCATCGTGTGTGCGCGGCTGTCGATTGCGGCGACGTGGTAAATCCGGACACCGGCACTGCGCAGGTCGAGGGCGGCATCATCTTCGGGCTTTCGGCCGCTGTGTTCAACGAAGTGACGATCGCCGGCGGACGCGTCGCGCAGAACAACTTCCACGATCTGCCCATGCCGAAGCTCGCCGATGCGCCGAGCATTACTGTCGAGTTCATTCGCTCGGGTGCGACGCTCGGCGGTTTGGGCGAGCCGGGTGTGCCGCCGGTGGCGCCCGCGATCGCCAACGCCGTCTTCGCGTTGACGGGCAAGCGAGTGCGCAGTCTGCCGGTCAGAGTCTGAACGAGCCGCCGGGGCGATTCGCCAGCACGGCTTGAATTTCGGAGACGATTGCGAGCGCGATCGTCTCGGGCGTCTTCGCGCCGATGTCGAGGCCGATCGGGCCGTGCAGGCGGCCGTCCAGCCCGCGGGAATTTTCACCGAGCTCCTGCATCAGCCGCGCGCGGCGCGGCGCCGGGCCGAGCAGTCCTACATAAGGGATCGCTCGATGCTCCGCGAGTGCTGCCAGATACGCCTGGTCCGACAACAAGTGATGACTCATCACGACCGCTGCGTCGTAATGCACTGCTTGCAACTCGCGCGGCAGATCGGCGGCGGGATTCAACGCAACTCGCTGCGCACGCGGGAAGCGCTCGGCGACGGCGTATGCCGGCCGATGATCGAGCACCGTGACGTGCCAGTTCATCAATCCCGCGATCTCGACCAACGGCATCGCGTCCGGCCCGGCACCCAGCACGAGCAGGCGCGGCGGCAACTCGACCGGCACGATCAGGAACGTCGCGCCCTCGGTTTCCACCGTCGTGGCAGCACGCAGCGTCCCAGTGGAGTGCAGCGCTTCGTCGACTCCGGCCGGAAGTGCCGCTGCGGCATTCGAGCGGAACGCGGCGCCGAGCGGATATACAGGGCTCGTCGATTGCGTGACCAGCGCGAAATTGCCGGCGATGCCGCGGCGCCGACAATCTTCGACGAAGGTGTAGGGCTGATAATCGTGCTCACGAACGAGCTTCGTCAGCAGGATCGTCATCGCGCCTTCGCAACCGAGCCCGATGCCCCAGATCACGTCGTCCGAGCTGCGAGTGTCGTAGTCGACGACCACCGGCGTGCCCGCGAGCACCGCGCGGGCGCGCTCCATCAGGTCCGCTTCCAGGCAACCGCCGCTCAGCAGACCCGCCGCACGCCCATCGCCGGCGATCAGCATTTGTGCGCCCGCTTTGCGGTACGTCGAGCCGAGCGTGCGGGCAACCGTCGCGAGGACGAGCGGCTCGCCGCGGTCGCGGGCGGCGCGAAAGAAATCGCCCAGCGAAAAGCCACTGTGATTCATGGGCTACGGTATCCTTCCAACCTCACGGCGCGGGAGTTCGATATGAGCGTAGCAGGCAAGTGGCAGATTTCGATGGATACCCCGATCGGCACGCAGAAGTTTACCTGGGACCTCCAGTCCGCGGGTGCCGGGTGGCAGGGCACGATGAACGCGGCGAACGGCTCGTCGGAGCTGAGCAACGTACAGGTGTCCGGCAGCAATGTCGGCTGCAACGCACGCGTGAGCACGCCGATGGGGTCGATCGACGTGACGTTCGAGGGCGCGGTCACCGGTGACAAGATCGGCGGCACCTGCCGCACGCAGTTCGGCAATTTCCAGTTTTCCGGCGAGCGCGCCTGACGGAGGGCACATCATGCAGCGATTCCTCGCACGTTTTCTGGCAGCCCTGTTGGTGTCCGCGATGGGTACCACCGCGTCGCTTGCCGCGAGCGCCAACGTCGATTGCGAGCTCACGTTCACGATGAAGGGCTGGTCCGCCTTCTACAAGACCGCGAGCGGCACCGGCACCATCAAGTGCAACAACGGTCAGTCCATGAACGTCAAGCTCAGCGCCAAAGGCGGCGGCTTGACCGTAGGCAAATCGACGATCGAGGACGGCCACGGCAAGTTCTCGGCGGTTGCCAGCATGAGCGAGTTGCTCGGCTCTTACGCCTCGGGAGAAGCGCATGCCGGCGCGGTGAAGTCGGCCCAGGCGCAGGTTATGACCAAAGGCGAAGTGTCGCTCGCGCTCAGCGGCACCGGCCGCGGCTGGGACCTCGGCATCGCCTTCGGCAAGCTGACGATAACTAACTGACCGAGCGCTCGCCGACGCATTAGAATCCCCGGTATCGCGGGGGACGAGTCGAAGAAATGTCAGCAGCTCAGGTGCAACGCTCGGACGTCGCCATCGTCGACGTCCTGCCTCAGCATCGTTTCGACGAGCAGGCGCTGTGGCGCTACCTGCAAGCGCAGCTCGACGACTTTGCCGGTCCCGCCGAGCTGCGCCAGTTCCAGGGCGGCCAGTCCAATCCCACGTACCTGATCCAGACGCCGACCAAGAAATTCGTGCTGCGCAAGAAGCCGCCGGGCAAGTTGCTGCCGTCGGCGCACCTGGTGGAGCGCGAGTACCGCATCCTGCGGGCGCTGCCCGGCACCGACGTGCCGGTGCCGGCCGCGCGGCTGCTGTGCGAGGACCCGGCGATCATCGGCACTTCGTTCTACGTGATGGATCACGTCGAGGGTCGCGTCATCACCGGCGTCACGCTGCCGCAGATGACTCCGCCGGAGCGCGCCAAGGTCTACGACGATTACGCACGCATCGGCGCTGCGTTGCACGCCGTCGATTTTCGTGCGCAGGGCTTGAGCGACTTCGGCAAGCCGGAAGGCTACATCGCACGCCAGCTGGATCGCTGGAGCAAGCAATACCTGGCGTCGAAGACCGAAGAGAACGCCGACATGGAGCGGCTGATCGCCTGGCTCGCGGCGAATCTGCCCACCGCGGACGAGACTGCGATCGTTCACGGCGACTATCGCATCGGCAACACGATCATTCATCCGACCGAGCCGCGCATCATCGCCGTGCTCGATTGGGAGCTGGCGACGCTGGGTCATCCGCTCAGCGATCTCGCGTACGCGTGCATGTACTACCACCTGCCGGCCGGCGAAGGCCGCGGCGGGCTCGCGGACGTGGATCTGCGCGAGCTCGGCATTCCCGACGAGAACGAATTCATCGCGACGTATTGCCGCCACGCCGGCCGCACACACATCGACAAGTGGCCTTTCTTCCTGGCGTTCTCCTGCTTCCGCATGGCCGCAATCACGCAGGGCGTGTACGCGCGCGGCTTGCAGGGCAACGCCGCCGATCCGCGTGCGCTCACCTACGGCGGCATCGCGAAACAATTCGCTGCGACCGGCCTGAGGCTGGCCGGGCGCTCCAACTAGAGGCAAGACAAATGTCCGCCCAACTCAAGTCCGTCGATCAGCTCGAGGCCTTCCGACGCGAAACGCGCGCCTGGCTCGAAGCGAACTGCCCTGCCGAGATGCGCCTGCCGATCGCGGAGGAAGGCGACGTGTGCTGGGGCGGGCGGCGCTGGAAGTTCAAGAACGACGCGCAGCGCGTGTGGTTGGAACGCATGGCGGAGCGCGGCTGGACGGTCCCGGAATGGCCGAAGGAGTACGGCGGCGGCGGCCTGACGAAAGAAGAAGCGCGTGTGCTGCGCGAGGAGATGGGACGTCTCACGTGCCGTTTGCCTTTGACGTCGTTCGGCATCTCGATGCTAGGCCCGGCGCTGCTGAAGTACGGCAACGAGCAGCAGAAGCGCGAGCACCTGCCGAAGATCGTGCGCGGTGAAATCCGCTGGTGCCAGGGTTATTCCGAGCCGGGCGCCGGCTCCGATCTCGCCTCGCTCAAGACGCGCGCCGAGGACAAGGGCGCGCACTTCCTGGTCAATGGCTCGAAGATCTGGACCAGCTACGGCGACAAGGCCGACTGGATCTTCTGCCTGGTGCGCACCGACTTCGCGGCGAAGAAGCAGGAAGGCATCAGCTTCGTGCTGTTCGACATGCAATCGCCCGGCATCTCGACCCGGCCGATCCGCCTGATCTCGGGCTACTCGCCGTTCACGCAGACGTTCTTCGACAACGTGCAGGTGCCGAAGGAAAATCTGGTCGGCGAGCTCAACAAGGGCTGGACGATCGCGAAGTACCTGCTCACGCACGAGCGCAACATGATCGGCGGCATCGGCACGCAGCGGCAGACGCCGCTCAGCCAGCTCGCGATCAAGAGCATCGGGCTCGCGTCGGGCAGGCTCGCCGAAGGCACGCTGCGCGCCGACATTGCGCGCTTCGAGATGGACGCGCTCGCGTTCGCGCTGACGATGGGCCGCGTCATGGACGAGGCCAAGGCCGGCAACGAGACCGGCGCGTTCTCCTCGATGCTGAAGTACTTCGGCACCGAGCTGAACAAGCGCCGCGCCGAGCTCGCGATGTCGATCGCGGGCAGCGAGGGTTTGAAGTTCGACGGCCAGGTGCAGTCGGATCTCGCGCCGGTGTGGCTGCGGACCAAGGCGAATTCCATCGAGGGCGGCACCTCCGAAGTGCAGCTCAACATCATCGCCAAGAACGTGTTGCGGCTGCCGGGAGCCTGACCATGTCGCTCGTACTGACCGAAGACCAGCTGATGTTTCGCGACGCCGCCAAGCGCTTCGCTGCGGAGCGCGCGCCGGTCGCGCAATTGCGCAAGCTCCGTGACCAGAACGACGGCGTCGGCTTCGACCGCGAGGTGTGGAAGGAGATGGCGCACATGGGCTGGGCCGGCGTGCTCGTGCCGGAAGAGCACGGCGGAGCAGGGTTCGGTTACGTCGGTGCCGGGCTGATCGCCGAGGAGATCGGCCGTAACCTCAGCGCTACGCCGGTACTTTCGACGGCGGTGCTCGCGGTGACGGCGCTGATCCGGGGCGGCACAGTGGCGCAGAAAGAAGCGCTGCTGCCCGCGATTGCCAGCGGCGATCTCATCGTCGCGCTGGCTTCGGACGAGAAGAATCGGCATGCGCCGCACAGCATCGCGACGCGCGCTGCCGGTGGCAGCGGCAAGCTCAAGCTGAGCGGGCGCAAGATTCATGTGCTCGACGGGCACGTCGCCGATCGGCTGATCGTCACGGCGCGCACGTCCGGCGACGTCGAGAGCCGCGATGGCATCACGCTGTTCCTGATCGATGCGAAGGCGAGCGGCGTCAGCATCACGCGTACGCCGACTGTCGATAGCCACAACGCTGCGGCCATAGAGTTGCGAGACGTGGCGGTGAGCGACAGCGACGTCATCGGCACTTTGGACAAGGGCGCCGGCGTGCTCGATGCGGTCCTCGATGCCGGCCGCGCGGTGCTCGCTGCGGAGCTGCTCGGAGTCGCGGAAGAATCTTTCGAACGCACGCTCGCGTATCTGCGCGAACGCGAGCAGTTCGGCGCAAAGATCGGCACGTTCCAGGCGTTGCAGCATCGCGCTGCGCATTTGTTCTGCGAGATCGAGCTGGTGCGCTCGGTCGTGCTGCGCACGTTGCAAGCGCTCGACGCGCAGGAGCCGACAGCCTCGAATCTCGTGTGCCTGGCCAAGGGCAAGGCCAGCGACGTGGCGCGGATCGCGACCAACGAAGCGGTGCAGATGCACGGCGGCATCGGCATGACCGACGAATTCGACATCGGCTTCTTCATCAAGCGCGCCCGCGCGGCCGGCGAGACTTTCGGCGACTACTACTACCACGCCGACCGTTTCGCGCAACTCGCGGGCTACTGAATTTCCTGCGGTTTTCCCGGCTCTCTTTACCTGCCGGCGCCGGACTGTATATAAATACAACCCTGGACCCCAGCCAGGGATCGACCATGTATCTGACCGGCGCCGACCTGATCGACATGACCGTCAAACAGCTCGAGATGCTCGACGAAATTCTTCGCGCCGAGGCGCGCTCGTTCGCCGAGGAGCGCGACGCTGCGGGCCGCGACGCACGGCGCTGTCGAGAAGCCACCGACGCCATCCGCGTGCTGATTCCGAAACTGGTCGCCGCGCGTGCCACCCAGCAGCCGAAGGGTCAAATGCAGATTCCAGGGTGCGCGAACGACGACGAAATGTAGCGCCTTTGTAACGCCGGAACTTCGTCACACGTCAGGACGTTGAGCCCCGAAGCGTGATCCACGTCCTCACCGGCTGCGCCCGGCCGCGGGTACGGTGGGCGCGCAGTGGGAAGAGGCGATGGAGTTATGACAACAGAGCGCGATTCGGACGAACCGACGGTCGAGATCAAACGGCCGGTCGTGCAGCCCCCCGCGACGGAGATCGAAGAGGCCGATCAGGACTTCGACCCGGAGCGGACGCTGGTGCGCGAGGACTGGGAAAGCACGGCGATTCGTCGCGTCGCGCCGCATGTCGCGGCCGTGCAGGACGAACTGGCCGCGGATTCCGACGAGGAGCCGTTCGGCTGGGAAAGCGAAGCCGTGCGCCGCCTGTCGCGCGTGGTCCAGAACAACCAGGTCTAGCCCACCAGGATTAATCGACGTGTGGCGCAGGCGTCAGTTCCTGCCCGACTTGCAGTTGCGCGCCGACCCCTTCGATCAGAATCATGTTCTGACCGAACACCACTCCCTTCAATTCGCGATCGAAACGAAACTGCCGCAGCGCCTGCAGCGGCTCGGTGCCGTCGCGCTTGCCGGTCGCCTGGTCGGTGGTCGTGACGATGCAGCGGGTGCAGGGCTTCGCGCGGCGTAGCCGCACCGGGCCTGCCGTGAGGTCGTGCAGACGATCTTCGCCGAACGGCGGCAGGCCGCTGACGACGATGTTCGGACGAAAGCGGTTCATCGGGAGCTTGCGCTGCAGGCGGCTGTTCAGATCCTCCAAGGAAGCCTCGGAAGCCAGCAGCCACGCAAAGCCGTCCGAGAATTGATTCAAGGCTTCGACGCCCGGCGTCCAGTCCGGATTGCTCGGGCGCTTGCGGCGTGCATCGAAGCGCACCAGCCGCACCGGCGAGCCGAGATAGGCCGTCAGGAATTCCGCAGCTCGATCGCCGGCGTCGAACGCCGCGCAGCGGTCCTTCCATACCGTGACTTCGACTTCGCGCCCGGACGCGGCGGGCGCTACGTTCAATTCGGTGCCGTCCGGAACGCGCAGCCGCAGCGTTTCGTCGCCGGGCAGTTGCCCGTCGAGCAGGGCCGTCTCGATCAGCGCGAGCCGCGGCTCTTCGCGCTGGGTCATGAAGCGTCCGTCCGGCCGTGTGATCAACCACTCGCGGTCGTGCTCGAAGCCGGTCGTCGCGACGCGCGCGCTTTCGACGGCGATGCCGCGGCAGCCTTTGACCGGATAAATGTTCAGGGCGGTGATGCGGATCATGAGAGGTGCTAGTCTGCCAGCCTCCGGTGCCCGGTCACCAGTCGCACAAGAAGAAATGACTCACGCTGGTCCGCTCGATTCGCGCCCCGCGCGACTGTTCGTCGTGCTCGCGTCGTTCCTGGCGGTGAACGCGATGATCGCCGAGTTCGTCGGCGTCAAGATTTTCGCGCTCGAGCCGTCGCTCGGGCTCTCGACCTTCGACTGGAATCTGTTCGGGCAGAACGGCTCGCTGTCCTTCACCAGCGGCGTGCTGCTGTGGCCATTCGTCTTCCTGATGACGGACGTCATCAACGAATACTTCGGGCGCCGCGGCGTGCAGTTCATTTCGTGGCTGACTGTGGTGCTGATCAGCTACGGATTTCTCGCCGCGTACCTCGCGATCTCGCTGACGCCGGCGCAGTGGTGGGTGACGGTGAATCAGCGCAACGGCGTGCCGGACATGCAGGCCGCGTTCGCGAGCATCTTCGGGCAGGGGATGTGGACGATCGGCGGCTCGATCACCGCGTTCCTGATCGGGCAGCTGATCGACGTCGCCGTGTTCCACCGTATCCGCATGCTGACGGGCGAGCGCTGGGTGTGGCTGCGCGCTACCGGTTCGACTGCCGTTTCGCAGCTCATCGACAGCTTCGTAGTGCTCTACATCGCGTTCGTGATCGGCCCGCAACACTGGCCGATGGGGCTGTTCCTGGCGGTCGGAACCGTCAACTACTGCTACAAGCTGCTGATGGCGTTCCTGCTCATTCCGCTGATCTACCTCGTGCGCCGCATGATCCGCGGGTACTTGGGCGCGCCGGCCGCGCTTGCGCTCGAGGAAGCCGCTCGGCAGGTCTAAAACAGCATCCTCGCCATCGCCCGGCGGGTCTGGCTGACGATCGGATCCGCTTCGCCGATCAGTTCGAATGCCATCACGAGGCTGCGACGCGCCAGATCTTCCTTGTACGCGCGGTGGTCGCGCAGCATCTCCAGCCACGCCAGCAGCGCCGGTTCGACGTCGCCGCCGAGCAACTGGTGTACAGCCAGAGCGTGCCTGAGATCGAGGTCCGCGGGGTTCGCGCCCGCGCGCTCGCGCAACGAGCGAACATCAGGGTATGCAGCCACCACGTCGCTGAACGCAAGCAGCGCCGCGAGCCGCTTCACGGCGGGATGCGACGGGTTCGCGCCCTGCAGACGTTCCAGCTCTTTGCGCGCGCCGTCGACATCGCCGTCGAGCGCCTGCAGCTCAGCGAGGCTGGTCTGCAGATCGATGTTCTCGCGATCGCGCGCGAGCTCGTTCTCCACGATCGTGCGCGCACCCGCGAAATCGCCAGCCGCTTTCAGTTGCTGCGCACGCTGCAGCGGGCTGTCGACCGTCTTCGGCAAGTGCTTGTCGAGCATTTCGCGGATCTGCGACTCGGGTACGACGCCGATGAAGTGATCCACGACGGTGCGATCCTTGAACAGCACCACGGTCGGCAGGCTGCGGACGCCGATCTGCTGCGACAGCTCCTGCTGTTCGTCGGTGTTCACCTTGGCGAGCTTGAAGCGCCCGGCGTACTGCTCGACCAGGCGGTCGAGGATCGGCATGAGCTGCTTGCACGGGCCGCACCACGGCGCCCAGAAGTCCACGAGCACGGGCGTCTGGCCCGACGCTTCGACGACGTCGGTCATGAAGGTGGCGGCAGTCACCGTCAGCGGCGCAGCAGCTTCAGTCACGCGGATCTCCGGTCTATCTACCAAGGCGGTTGGAAGCCCACGATGGCGACTTCAGCGCGGAAATCAAGCCTGCGGTCTGCGGCGTAGAATCGGCGCCCTGACCTGTGTAGGCTTCCGCGCCCACCCGCCGTCCATTTACGTTGTATACGACGCCACCGCCATGAATCAGCCTGCCGCCGCCGTTGCCGTGCCCGAGCGACCCGTCGCGACCGCGATCAACCGCAACTATCTCGGCGATGAAGAGCAGATCGTGCGGGAGCTGGCCGACGCGGCCCGGCTGCCCGAGGCCGCGCGCGAACGCGTCGCGGCGCGTGCCGCGCAGTTGGTCGAAGGCGTACGCACGACGCGTGTGAAGCGAACCGGCCTGGACGCGTTCCTGCGGCAATACGATCTGTCCTCGCAGGAAGGCGTGATTCTGATGTGTCTCGCCGAAGCGCTGCTGCGCATTCCGGACGATGCGACGGCCGACAAGCTGATCGCGGACAAGATTTCCGCCGGCGACTGGGCTTCGCATCTCGGCGACGCCGAATCGCTGTTCGTCAATGCCTCGACCTGGGGCTTGATGCTCACCGGGCAGATCGTGCGCCCGAGCGATACGGACATGCACGACCCGCGCGGCGTGATTGCGCGCATCGCCGGCCGCATCGGCGAGCCGGTGCTGCGCACCGCATTCCGGCAAGCCATGCGCATCATGGGCCATCAGTTCGTGATGGGCCGGACCATCGAGGAAGCCCTGGAGCGCTCGGTCTCGGGCGAGAACCGTGCCTATCGCTATTCGTTCGACATGCTCGGCGAGGCAGCGCTGACGGACGCGGACGCCAAGCGTTATCTCGCGGCGTATCACAAGGCGATCGGCGGCGTAGCGCGCTCGATCAAGCCGGGCACAGCGATCGAAGCCGCGCCGAGCATTTCGGTCAAGCTGTCTGCGCTGTTCGCGCGCTATGAGTTCACGCAGCGGCGGCGCGTGTTGACCGAGCTCGCCCCGCGCCTGCACGAGCTTGCGATCGCTGCCCGCGACGGCGGCATCGCGCTCACAGTCGATGCAGAAGAGGCCGAGCGGTTGGAGTTGTCGCTGGAGCTCATCGAGCACGTCATGCGCTCGCCGCAGCTCAAGGGGTGGAACGGTTTCGGCCTGGCAGTACAGGCCTATCAGAAGCGGACGCGCGAACTCATCCGCTGGCTGCGCGACCTCGCCGGCTCGACCAACGCACGATTGAACGTGCGGCTCGTGAAAGGTGCGTATTGGGACAGCGAGATCAAGCGAGCGCAGGAGCGCGGGCTCGCCGGTTATCCGGTGTTCACGCGCAAGGTCAACACAGACGTGTCGTATATCGCCTGCGCGCGCGAGCTGATCGGCGCGGGCCCGAACATCTATCCGCAGTTCGCGACTCACAATGCGCAAACCGTCGCGACCATCACGGAGCTTGCCGCGCAGGCCAAGCGTTCGTTCGAGTTCCAGCGGCTGCACGGCATGGGCGAGGAGCTGTATGCGCAGATCGTCGGCGCGGACAAACTCAATCTGCCGTGCCGCGTGTATGCGCCAGTCGGCTCGCATGAAGATCTGCTGCCGTACCTGGTGCGCCGCCTGCTGGAGAACGGCGCCAACACGTCGTTCGTGAATCGCATCGTCGATGAGCAGACTGCGATCGCCGACATCGTGCGCGATCCGGTCGCTGAAGTGGACGCGCTGCCGCAGAAAGCACATCCGCGCATTCCGCAGCCGCGCATGCTGTACGGCTCGTCGCGATTGAATTCGAACGGCGTGAATCTGCCCGATCCGTTCGAGTGCGACCCGTTCGTAGCGAGCGTCGCGCGCGCGGCGCGCGAGCGCTGGACCGGCGGTGCGATCGTTTCCGGCAAGCTGCGTCAGGGCCGCGCGATCGAGGTCCGCAATCCTGCGAATCGCAGCGAGGTCATCGGCAGCGTGACCGACGCGGACGAAGCCGCGATCGAGGCAGCTTTCGCTGCGTCCGTGCGCGCACAGCCGCAGTGGGATTCGACGCCTGCGACCGAGCGCGCTGAGGTGCTCGAGCGCGCCGCCGACCTGTTCGAGTCGCGCATGCCGGAGCTGGTTGCGTTCTGCGGGCGCGAAGGCGGCCGCACGATTCCGGACAGCATCTCCGAGGTGCGCGAGGCAGTCGACTTCCTGCGCTACTACGCCGATCGCGCGCGCGCAGAGTTCGGCCCAGGCCTGCGTCTGCCGGGCCCCACCGGCGAGAGCAATGAGCTGCGGCTGCGCGGCCGCGGCGTATTCGTGTGCATCAGCCCGTGGAATTTCCCGCTGGCGATCTTCACGGGGCAGATCGCGGCGGCGCTCGCAGCCGGCAACGCAGTGCTCGCGAAGCCGGCGGAACAAACGCCGCTCATCGCGACGCGCGCCATTCAGTATTTGCTGGAAGCGGGCGTGCCGCCGGAGGTGCTGCATCTGCTGCCCGGTGACGGCGCGAGCGTCGGAGCGCGCATCGTTGCGGATCCGCGGGTTGCCGGCGTGGCGTTCACCGGCTCGACGGAAACCGCGAAGGCCATCAATCGCTCGCTGGCGAATCGCGAAGGATCGATCCCAGTGCTCATCGCCGAGACCGGCGGGCAGAACGCGATGATCGTCGACAGCTCGGCTTTGCCGGAGCAGGTGGTACTCGATGCCGTGCAATCGGGGTTCAACAGCGCGGGTCAGCGGTGCTCGGCGCTGCGCGCGTTGTTCGTGCAGGAGGACATTGCGCCGCGCATTTGCAGTCTGCTGGCGGGGTACATGGACGAGCTGGTCATCGGCGATCCGCTGCAGCTCGCAACCGATGTCGGGCCAGTCATCGATGAAGCTTCCCGCGACATGTTGCGCGCGCATGCCGCGCGTATCGTGAAATCGTCACGCTGGCATCACGCCTGCAAGCTCGGGCCGGAGCACGAGCGCGGACTGTTCTTTGCGCCGGTCGCTGTGGAAATCGAATCGCTCTCGCAGTTGACGCGTGAAGTCTTCGGACCGGCGGTGCATGTGATTCGCTACTCCGCGCACAAGCTCGATGCAGTGATCGACGCGGTGAATGCGACCGGCTACGGACTGACGCTCGGTGTGCATACTCGCGTCGACGCGACGGCGCGCTACATCGGCTCGCGCGTGCGTGCGGGGAACGTCTACGTCAATCGCAACATGATCGGTGCAGTGGTCGGCGTGCAGCCGTTCGGCGGCCGAGGTCTGTCGGGCACTGGGCCGAAGGCGGGCGGGCCGTATTACCTGCATCGGTTCGCGACGGAGCAGACGGTGACGATCAATACGGCCGCGGTCGGTGGAAACGCGAGCCTGCTGACGATGGAAGGATGAAGAGTTGTCGGGCTTTAGCCCGACTGCGCTAGCCGCTTCTCTTCGGATAGTCCAAGTCGGCGTCGATGCCGGTTTCCCAGTCCAGCTCGCTCCACGCCGCGATCGCGAACTGCAGCGTGTAGACAGCGCAGGTCGGCATGTTGTCGACGTCGCGCTCGCTGGAGATGCGGTCGGCGAACTCAGTCATGCCGGGATTGTGGCCCACGACCATCAAGTGACGCGAGCGCTCGCCCAGCTCACGAATCACCGCGAGCATGACTTTCGGCGAAGCCAGATACAGCCGCTCATCCTGTTGCACCTTCTGCGCCGCGACGCCGAGCTCGCGCGCCATGATCGTCGCCGTCGTGATCGCGCGCACGGCCGGGCTCGACAGAATGCGCTCGGGCTTCGGGCTCAGCTGTTTCAGGCGCCGCGCCATCTCCGGTGCATCGCGCTGACCGCGCGGCTCCAGCACGCGATCCCAGTCTTCCTGGCCGGGCCGGCCCGGCTCGGTCTTCGCGTGGCGCACGAGCGTCAGTCGCAGTAATGAGCGTGCAGGCATTGGGATTGCTCAGTCCGGAACTTCGATTTCCACCGTGCCGTCGACGACGCGCGTCGGGTACGTGCGAACCGGCTCGTACGCGGGCGGGGTCATAGCCGCGCCGGTGCGCAGGCAGAAGCGGGCACCGTGGCGCGGACAAATGACGACGTCGCCTTCGACTGCGCCGCCCGCCAGCTCGCCGCCGTCGTGCGTGCAGATATCGTCGATCGCGTAGAACTCGCCGCCGACATTGAACACGGCGACCAGCACTGCGTCCACTTCGATCTGCGCATAGTCGCCGGGCGGGATGGCGGCTGCGGCCGCGACGCGTTGCCAGGACATCTTGGGAAGCTGCTCGGCCGTGACTTACATCATGCCGGTCTGCAGTCGTGCAGCGTCCGACATCATGCTCTGGTTCCACGGCGGGTCGAACACCAGCTCGACGTCCGCGCGCTTGATCGTCGGAATGACTTCGACCTTGTCCTTCACGTCCTGTACCAGCACTTCGCCCATGCCGCAGCCGGGCGCGGTCAGCGTCATCTTGATCTCCACGATGCGCCCGCCGTCCTCTTCGCGCCTGACCTCGCACGAGTACACGAGACCCAGATCGACGATGTTGATCGGTATCTCCGGGTCGTAGCAGGCGCGCATCTGGTCCCACACCAGTTGCTTGATGTCCTCGTCGGTTGCGTCGGGCGGCACTTCCGGGCCGACCAACGCTTCCTTGCCGAGCGCGGCCGCATCCTTGCCGGCGATGCGGAACAGGTTGCCCTCGACGTAAACGGTGAAGCTGCCGCCGAGCGCCTGAGTGATGAAGCCGGTCTTGCCTTCGCGCAGCGTCACCGGAATGCCGGCCGGAACCATGATGGCTTCGACGTCGCGAGTCAGGGTGACGGGTTCGTGTTCGTGACGGTACACGGTGGGTCTTCGCAGTTATTCAGTGGTGACAGGCGCCGTGGCGCGATCGAGCGCGGCGTTCAACGTGTGCCAGCACAGGCTCGCGCATTTGACGCGCGCCGGAAACTCGCGCACGCCCGAGAGGGCAGCGAGCTTGCCGAGGCGCGAGACATCGACGTTCGCATCGTGCTGCGTCAACACTGCATGCACTTCGTCGAACAACTCCCGCACCTGCGCGCGCGACTTGCCTTTGACCGCTTCGGTGAGCAACGAAGCCGAAGCGACCGAGATCGCGCAGCCGTTGCCTTCGAACTTCGCCTCGCTGATGCGCTCGCCGTCGAGGTTCACGTAGACCGTCAAGCGGTCGCCGCATAGCGGATTGTGGCCGTCCGCGTGCGCATCGGCGGGATCGAGCCGGCCGAAGTTCCGCGGGTGGCGGTTGTGGTCGACGATGACGTCGCGATAGAGGTCTTTCAGATCCATACGAATCAACCGGGACGAATCAACCGAGGAGCTGCCGCGCGTGCTCGAGCGCCGCGACCAGCCGATCGATCTCCTCGAACGTGTTGTAGAACGACAGCGAAGCGCGCGCGGTTGCAGGCACCTCGAAGAAGTCCATTACCGGCATCGCGCAGTGATGACCGGTGCGCACCGCAACGCCCTCGGTGTCCAGGATCGTGCCGATGTCGTGCGGGTGAATACCCGCCATCGTGAAGGACACGACCGCAGCCTTCTGCGGCGCCGTCCCGATGATGCGCAGGCCCGGGATGCACGCGAGGCGCGCCGTCGCGTATTCGAGCAGCTCGTGCCCGTACGCCGCGATGCGCTCCATGCCGATCCCCTGCAGATAACGAATTGCCGCACCCAGGCCGATGGCGCCGGCGATGTGCGGCGTGCCAGCCTCGAACTTCCACGGCAGCTGGTTGTACGTCGTCTTCTCGAACGTCACCGTCAGGATCATGTCGCCGCCGCCTTGCCATGGCGGCATCGCTTCGAGCAGCGACTCGCGGCCATACAGCACGCCGATGCCGGTCGGGCCGAGCATCTTGTGACCGGAGAAGCAGTAGAAATCGCAATCGAGCGCCTGCACGTCGACGACGCTGTGCGGCACAGCCTGCGCACCGTCGAGCAGCACGGGGACCTTGTGCTCCTTGGCGCGCGCGATGAAGCGCTCCACCGGCACGATCGTACCCAGGGCATTGGAGACGTGCGCCAGTGCGAGCAGCCGCGTGCGCGGGCCGATGAGGCGCTCGAAGGCGGCGAAATCCACTTCGCCGGTCTGCGAGATCGGAATCACCTTGAGCTGCGCGCCGGTCTGCTCGCACACCAGCTGCCAGGGCACGATGTTGGCGTGATGCTCCAGAGCCGAGATCAGTATCTCGTCGCCGGGACGCAGCTTCGGGCGCGCATAGCTCTGCGCGACCAGGTTGATCGCTTCCGTCGTGCCGCGAACGTAAATGATCTCGCGCGTCGAGCGTGCATTGATGAAGCCGCGGATCGTCTCGCGCGCGCCTTCATACGCGTCGGTGGCGCGTTGGCTCAGAGTGTAGACGCCGCGGTGAACGTTGGCGTGGTCGTGCTCGTAGTAGTGGTCGATCGCTTCGATCACCGTGCGGGGCCGCTGGCTCGATGCTGCGCTGTCGAGAAAGACCAGCGGTTTGCCGTTGACCTGCTGGTCGAGGATGGGGAAGTCGCGGCGAATGCGCGCGACGTCGAAGTCCACACTGCGTGGGCGGCTCGAGACGATGGCAGCGCTCATGAAATCACCTTGTAACGCTCCTCGAGCAGCTGCTCGAGGTAAGTCCGGACCGCCGGCAGACTCATCGACGTCACGATCGACTCGGCGAATGCACGGATCAGGAGCGCGCGCGCCGCGGCTTCGTCGAGGCCGCGCGAGCGCAGGTAAAAGAGGGCGGCAGCATCGAGCTGTCCGGTCGTCGCGCCGTGGCTGCACTTCACGTCGTCGGCGTAGATCTCCAGCTCCGGCTTGGTGTCGATCTCGGCGCCGGCGTTGAGCAGCAGGTTGCGGCTCGACTGGCGCGCATCGGTCTTCTGCGCACCCGGCCGCACGATGACTTTGCCGTTGAACACGCCGCGGCCGCGCTCGCTGGCGATGCCGCGATAGTTCTCGTCGCTGGTCGTGTGCGGGGCCGCGTGATCGATCGAGGTGTGCGCATCGAGATGCTGCGTCCCAAGCGGCGCAATCAGGCCGTTGAGCGCAACGTGCGCGCCGGGAGCTTGCAGAGTCGTCGACAGATTCACGCGCGCGAGGCTCGCCCCCAATGCGATGTCGTGCGACGCATAGCGGGCGTCGCGTTGCAGACGAACGTTGACGTGGCCGATATGGAAGCTGCGCACCGACTCCTGCTGGATTCGATAGTGCTCGACGCTCGCGCCTGCCGCGACCTCGATCTCGCAGACCGCATTCGTGAAACATTCGCCGGCATTTGCGCCGACGAAGTGCTCGATCACTACGCAACGACTATTGGTGCCGGCGCGCACGACGACGCGCGGGTTGCTCATGACCTGTGTGGAGCCGTCGCTCCATTGGTGGACGATGTAGATCGGTTGATCCGGCGTCGCATTGGCGGCGAGATCGAGCACCACGCCGTCCTCGAAGAATGCGAGATTCAGATCTTCCAGCGCGCCCGGCCGAGCGCGCGACGTTTGCGCGGTGAACGAGGCTACTGCGGCAGGGTCGTGCGCGGACCATTGCTTCAGTGTAAGCAGCGTCATTCCGGGAAGCTGCGCTTCGATCGAGGACAGCGCCGGCATCCAGTGACCATTGACCAGCACAATTCGGGTGCCGGCATTCGCGATCCAGCCACCGACTGCTACCGCTGCGCTCATCGCCGGTGCGAAGGTGCGGGCTTCGAGCCGGCGCAGGTTCGTGTACTTCCACTCTTCCTGGCGCGGCGTCGGGAATCCGGCCGCTACGAAGCGTTCGAGCGCGGCGCGGCGCAGCTCGACCAATGCGTCGGGCGCAGGCCAGCGCGCGTCGAATGCGGCGCGATAGCGCTCGCTCGAAGAACGCGATTCCTGCAGCGTGACGACGCTCATGCGACCGCGGCCTCCTGCCGGACCCAATCGTAGCCGCGCTTCTCCAGCTCGAGCGCGAGCGACTTGTCGCCGCTCTTGAGAATGCGGCCGCTGGAAAGCACGTGCACGCGGTCCGGCTCGATGTAGTCCAGCAGGCGCTGGTAATGCGTGACCATGACGATGGCGCGATCCGCGCGACGCAGGCTGTTTACGCCGCTGGCGACCACGCGCAGCGCGTCGATGTCGAGTCCGGAATCGGTTTCGTCGAGCAGCGCGAGCTTCGGCTCGAGCACTGCCATCTGCAGGATCTCGTTGCGCTTCTTCTCGCCGCCGGAGAAGCCTTCGTTGACGCCGCGGTTCAGGAAGCTCTCGTCCATGTGCATCAGCTTCATCTTCTCGCGCAC
>Ga0134127_10000342_pt1 | contig 47257 bp, 44 predicted proteins | sample KB31753_FD_96459 | JGI IMG/M metagenome (GOLD analysis project Ga0134127, IMG submission 96459) | Terrestrial soil microbial communities with excess Nitrogen fertilizer from Kellogg Biological Station, Michigan, USA - KB3-175-3 | ecosystem: Environmental > Terrestrial > Soil > Unclassified ...
GGGGAGAAGAAAGGGCAGGCCACGTTGTTTTCCTTGCCCGATTCTACGCATGCCGCGCGGCAACCGCTACTCGGTTCTATTGCCGGGCTGAGGAAAACTGGGGAGTCCTGGGTTGCTAAACTCCTTTCATGGACCGCACTCAAGCTCTCGCAGAGATCCTTGCTCAGGATCCAACCAATGTTCTTGCTCGCTATGGTTTGGCCATGGAGTACGCGAACTCTGGCCAGACAGATCGTGCTCTTGAAGAATTCGGCGCGCTACTATCGAGTAATCCCGACTATCCCGCCGCGTATTTCATGTCCGCCCAAACCCTGGTGAAAGCCAATCGTCTGGACGAAGCAAGGAAGATGCTGGTAAATGGAATTGCTGCCGCCGGGCGCAATCGAGATTCGCATGCTGCCTCAGAAATGCAGGGCATGCTGGCCGACCTCGAATAGGCCTCCGGCATCGCTCATCGGCCGGGTATGGCCACGGTTCTCGCGCTCGCCCCCGCCGGTATCGGCTTACACCCAGCCGCCATCGATAATGAAGTTCTGACCTGTGATCATCGAACTATCGTCTGATGCGAGGAACAGCACGAATCGCGCGACATCCTCCGGTACGAGCTCGCGCTTCAGAGCTTGCACCTTCATGATTTCGGCAAGATACTCCCGAGTCATCCATAAGCGGCGCTGACGCTCGGTCATGATTGCCCCGGGCAATACGCAGTTCACTCGGATGTTGGCGCCGCCGAGTTCGCGGGAAAGAGTTCGGGTCAAACCCACGATCCCCGCCTTCGCGGTGACGTATGCCGGCAACCCCGTGGAAGGAATAATCCACGAAATGGAACTCATGTTGATGATCGAGCCGCCCCCAGCGCGAGTCATCCCGGGCACAACCGCCTGCGTTGCGAAGAACTGGTGCCGCAGGTTCACTGCCATACGCTCGTCCCAGTACTCGGGCGTCACTTCAGAGGTCTTGTGGCGGTCGTCGCGCGCCGCGTTATTTACCAGCACGTTCACCGTGCCCAGCTTTCCTTCGATGTCGCGAATGGCGGAGCGCAAGGCGTCTATGTCGGTAAGGTCGCACTTGAGAAAAAGCGGAGGAACGGTTTCGTCCCGGGGAAGGGTGTCCAACAACTTTGTGGCGCTCGATTCATCCCGGTCCACAAAAGCCACACGCGAGCCTTGTGCCGCGAAATGCTCCACCATGGATGCGCCAATACCGGAAGCACCACCCGTGATCAGAGTCACCTTGCCTTGCAGGCTTGGATACCGCGCGTAGATCCGGTTGTTCAACATGCGGTCCCCTCGGTACCGATGTTAGGTTCGGTTTTTCAGGCTGCGTTTCATGCCAAATTCAACTATTCCCGGAAACAACTGGTACAACTTGATCACCGGATGCATGGACCACGGCACCACGACTTCCCGTTTGTTCTTCAAATATCCCTCAAGCGTGGCCCTGGCAACCTGATCCGCGGTGATCCCGCGAACGGACCTCGGCCGGACCGGCGTGTAATCCTCGCCCTTGATCGCATTTACCCCAAAATCAGTGCGCACGTAGCCCGGGCAGACGGTAAGTACGTTGATCCCGGAGCCCGCCAGTTCAAGACGCGCAGCTTTGCCGATTGCAGTCATGGCGAATTTCGTGCCGCTATAAATCGAGTGAAACGGCAGCGGAATGTGTCCCGCGACACTGGAGATGTTAATCACCGCTCCCCCACCCTGCTGCTTCATAATCGGGACCACCGCCTTCATAGCTTCCAACGTTCCAAACAGGTTTGTCTCAAACGCTTCCCGCGCATCCGCCATGTTGACCCCGGCGAGAGAAGTCCAGATTCCACGGCCCGCATTATTCACCCAGATATCGATTCGCTGGAAATGATGGAGGGTCAATCCGATCACTCGATCAATTTCTTCGCGATTGCGCACGTCACAGGCGAGCGCCATTGTTTGCCCCGCAAATCCGATGCGCTCGCGGGCGGCTTCGGCACGCCCCGAATCACGGGACAGCAAAACGACGCGCGCGTCGTTTTCAGCGAAGACCTTGGCGATCGCCTCGCCAATTCCCATCGACGCACCGGTGATCACTGCCACTTTGCCGCCAAGCTTCGGTTCCTGCAAGGGCTAACTCCTCTCCAAGGCGACTTCGAAGGCGTCGAGCGACAAAGACCGCAGCAGATTGCGCCGCATGCCCCGCTCAACCTCCGCCAGACGATCCGCAGCTCGTGTGAGCCATTCGAAATTCACCGATTGCGCGAGCTTCTGCAGTTCGCCCGCAATGTCAGTGTTGCGGACTAGTTGCGGAGAACCGGAATCAAGAAACATCAAATCCTTTAAGAGCGAGTAGGTGCACCTCAACAGCACTTCCGTCTTCTCCCGCCCTTCAGCACCGGCACGATAAGTTTCCGTTATTCTAAAAAGGTCGCTGTGCTCAGTCGAACCAAGGGCGGTTCGCAAGATCGTAAGCGCATGTTCGCGCGCCTGATGATAGGCGGCAAGATCGAAGTTGCGAGCCATGCCAACCGCGCCCTCTGAAAGGCGCGCCACCAGAGCACGTTCGGCGGGCCTCCACTCTGGTCGATGCTTCCCGAGATATTCGACAATCTCTTCGGTTGAGAGGCACTTCAGCTGTAACACCATGCAGCGCGAGCGGATGGTCGGGAGCAACTCTCCGGAATTTTCCGCAAGCAAGAAGATGGTCGCGAACTCGGGGGGCTCCTCTAACACTTTGAGAAGCGAGTTCGCCGCCTCCTTCATAAAAGCCGAGTCGGTGAAAATGAACACTCGTTCTCGTCCCTCGAGGGGGCGGAAATAGATATGTTCAATCACCCTCCGAACCTGATCGACCTTGATCATCATTTGCGGCGGATCAGGCGGAATGACCAGAACATCCGGATGCGTCTGCACGAAAAGCCGCGTTTCCTTCTTCTCGGCATCTTTCAGCGCATCGCGGGCTTCCACGGCTTCTAGACAGCGAGCCTCTAGGTTTTCCGCTTCGGCGATTCGTAGGCAGTGGGAGCAGCGGCCGCAAAAATCCGGGAGACCATCGGTTAGGGGACGCACCTCGCAATTCATGGCACGCGCCAGCATGGTGGTCAGGGTGTACTTGCCGGATCCGGCGGGACCGGAAAGGATCACGCCGTGAGGAAACCGCTCGCGAGCGAGCATTTCGCGCAATTGGTGTACAACTTCGTCGTTACCGTGAAATTCGGAAAAGCCCATGAGCTGTCTTTCAGTCTACCCTCGCGAAAGCGACCACTTCACCGGAGTGCCTGCTCCGCCGAGGCCCCGCAGTTCGATCGCACCGTCCGCTACCTTGGAGCGATAGCGATTGCCGTTCACCTCAGCCCGCCCCATCTGCTTCAACTCCTCGGGAGAGAGTTTGACGCGGATGCTGTATGTGTTTTGCATCTGAGGTTCATACCAGCCCTCGTATCCTTTGGCTGTCTTGATGACTCCAATTAATGGCGATTCAAAGCGGAATGCGGGCACCGGCAAAGCCGGAGCCAGTACAATTCCGGTCTCGGTAAATTCCAGGCCCAATAACTTCGTCGCCGAGTAGAGCGGACATGCATGGGTATGCATGTTGAGTACAGGGAAATCAGTCCAGCCAAAAGGCTTCCCTCCCGTCGTCTCTCCCGGATGCTTGCTGCTGGCCGAGTTCAGCACGTCAGGGCCGCTCCAGGTTCCGTACCAAACCTGCGGATAAACCTCGGCGTGCCGTGCGAAAGAGTTCTTCTTCCATTCCTCCCAGGCCATCGCCGGATCGACTTTGGCCAATGCCCAAACCAGCGTTTGATTGAGCGAGGGCCACACCCCCCCGGCAATCGACGTGCCCGGTTCGCTCGGCCACGTCCCGCGAGTGATGCGATCCGGGCTGTCATTGATCTGCACGGCGCCAATCGGCGACACCCGCCGCAGCTGCTGATCCATGTTCTGAATCAGGGTTCGGGTCTGCTCCGGGCTCGCTGTGGCTCCGATGATGGTCCAGGGCTGGGGCTCGATCCATAGTCCTTTTTCACCGAGCCACCCGTTGGTCGGTCCTAACCAGCAACGCTTGAACCAGTTTCCTGTCCATTGCGCCCGCACGGCCGCACGATGCTCTTCGGCTTTGCGGCGAATCGGAGTCGTGATCCGTTCATCGTCTCCCGCATAAGCCAACAGCCTTGCGTAATAGTCGAAGACATACGCCGCCATAGCAGAATTGAGGACGCTCTCCCCCTTCTCCAGGCTTTCTTTGACATCGTTGGCAGGCACCCATCCCTGTACCAGAGCGTCATTCCAGTCGTCTTGGAGCATGCGCATCAGTCCGTGTTCGCCGACGTTAACGTCTTCCACTAAGTGCTTGTAACAGCGCGCCAACAGAGCACGAACGGAAGCGCGATTGGCACCCTGATAGTGCGCGGCTTTGGCGGCGCCGCCGAAAACGGTAACCACATCGGAATCGAGAAAGCGGACATCGCGGGTGGCCAGCACGTACTCGCTCACCGCCCATAGCAGCCACATGGGCATATCGCTCGAGTTGTCGCTGACCGTCGGCATGGGAACGCCGTGGCCGACAATACCGTAAGGGAGTGAGCCGTTGGGGCGTACTTCTTTCAACGTATAGCGCAATACCTCCCGCACCAGGCCGGGTTCGGTGAACAGAAACGGTAATGCATGCTGCAGGGGATCGCGCGCCGCACCCTGAAATCCCATGATGTACTGATAAATGCTGGCCTGCGAGAGGATGTGCTGGTGGAAGAAGTCGTCATAGCTGAAACCGCTACGCAGGGAGTAGTAGTTCCAGGTCGTTTCCCGCTCGACCCAAGGCTCTTCGGGTACAACCAGGCGCAAAGACTTTTTCTTCCATTGCGCGCTCGAGTCGCGAAGTGCGGTCGCCCTGCTCTCGCGGTACTTGCTTACCAGCGTGTCAATATCGAAGCCGGAAGTCAGGTAGCCGTACAAAAAAGTGAGGGTTTTGTTTTCACCGGACTTTAACGAGAACTTGCGTTCAAGAAGGAGGGCGCTGTCGGGTCCGCTCGAGGCAAGGCTACCATTGAGGCTGGCCTTTAACCCGTCTGGCCGCAACACTCCGCCGGTTCCGAAGAACTCTTTCCCGCTCGTCGAGAATCCGTCTATAGCGGCATCAAGAGAGACCAGAAATGTCGATGGCGGGTTGAGATCGTCGAAACTGGCGCCGTTAGGCAGGTCTTTTTCCGGCGCAGCTAAGAATGGATTCGGATTCTTCTCGAGGTGGGCGACCATGTCTTGAAATTGGCGTTCTTCAGCCGGGTCGCGGCCGAGAAACTCCTTCTGCTCGCTCAAGCCTGCTCCACCCGCGATTGGCTTGAAGGAATGCGAGAAGCGCATGCCAAAATCGCGACGCCGATCGTGCATGCTCTTGCCGTTAAAACCCTCCATGAACGCGCGGAAGGAAAACTGATACAGCTGGCATCCCCAGTATTCAATCCAGCGAAGGCTCGCTTCATTCCCTCCCGAATTTGTAATCGTAATCTGCGAAATCAAGACGGGATCTTCGCCAAACGGGGCAAAGATGGCTTGATCGATCAAGTAATGTTCGTCCTGGACTCGCTTTCGAAGATATCCCGCACCGAAAACTCGATCGAAGTTCTTGGCATTTCCGGGATAGTAGGTGCTGAGCGTTATCTTGCCGTCGGTGAGGTAACCGAAGCCCCCCGCGAACCACCCGCGATCGGGTGCATAGTCGTTCAAGAATTTCGGCGCTCCTTCATCCTGCCGGAGGCGCACCTGGCCATAGTTGGAGGCAACGGCAACGACGCGATCGTTACCAATTTGGAAAACGTGTTCCGTTGAACTAAGAACGCCGGGATTGACCGCGGTCACCGCCTTGGGATCGGTAGTCTGATCGCAAGTGTAATGAAATGCCGGCAGGCCAAACTCGTCTTCCATCCATTTGCCGAAGTACCCTGACCCATACGACTTGTCGGCTGTTGCCGCACCGGTAGCGGCATTTTGTTCGAGCATCCATTCTTTAGGGGTGGCTTTCACTGCGGCCGCAGTCAATGCGGCACTCGAGAGAAACTGCCTACGGCTAACCCGCATTCTGAATGCTCCTCCGCGCAGCGGCAGAATCCATTCGTGCCAGAACGATGTCAACGATCTTTGCGTGGGTTTGATCGGGAGTGCCACGCGCATTCACAACCCTCACTCGTTGCGGTTCGCGTTTGGCGATCTCCAGATAGGCACTGTGTACCCGGGCGAAAAAAGAACGGTTTTCGCTTTCAAAGCGGCTCTCATCGGCCGAATCCGGGCTTCGGTCGCGGTTTCGGCGACGAGCGCGCTCGACACTCGAGGCGACGTCGGAGTCCATCAGGATCGTGAGATCCGGCTGCAGCCCCCGGCAAAGGATGCGATGGAGCTCGAGAATCGCCGCGACGCCCAGTTTGCGCCCACCACCCTGATAAGCTTCGCTCGAGTCGGTAAAGCGATCGCAAAGCACCACCTGACCTGCCGCGAGCGCGGGAAGGATTACTTCGCGAAGATGCTGGGCACGCGAGGCAAACATCAGCGCGAGTTCCGTATTCGGATCCATGCCCGCGGTCCGGACATCGAGCAATAGTTGGCGAATCCGCTCGCCAGTCGGAGTGCCGCCGGGCTCTCTGGTGGTCACGATGCTCAGTCCACGACCGCGCAACGCTGCAGCCAATCGTTCGAGCTGAGTGCTCTTGCCGCACCCGTCGAGCCCTTCAAAGGTGATAAAGGTTCCGCGCCTCGAACTCACGGAGTCGATCATACCAGCAGCAATCGGCACCGGAGCTCGCGAGCCAACAGATCTTTTGCTGCGAGCAAAAGTGACGGAACCGATTGCTCGCTGCTATATTCAACGGTTTGGATATGCGGTTTAGGAGACCCTAGTGATTCCAGCCCGTGTGCTCGCAGTTTTGGCGTTCCTATCCACCATCAGCCTTACGCTACATGCCGCACCACCGGCGGCGCCTAATATCACTGTTTCGGTAGACGCTACGGAAGCCCCGCGCAAAATCTTCCATTCCCAACTTACCATTCCTGCCAGCCCGGGAAATCTCACGCTTTACTATCCCAAATGGATTCCCGGTGAACACTCTCCCAGCGGACCGATCCTCGGGTCCGCGGGTTTGAAGTTCACCGGCAATGGACAGATCCTCAAATGGCGGCGTTCTCTCGACGATGGATGGACTATTAATGTCGAAGTTCCCCCGGGGGTGAATGAAGTGCATGCAACGCTGGACTTCCTTTCCGAAACCGAACCCGAGGGGGAGTACAGTTCTGGCCGGTCCGCGACGGCCAAACTCGCAGTTCTCAGTTGGAATCAACTGCTGCTTTATCCGAAAGGATGGTCTAGCGATCAGATCATGGTCACAGCATCCTTGAGATTGCCTGCAGGCTGGAAATTTGGGACCCCGCTCGCGGTTTCATCGCAATCCGGAGACGAGATCCACTTCAACCCGGTTTCCTTGTATACGTTGATCGATTCTCCTGTGCTCACAGGCGAGTACCTGAAAGCGGTTAAGCTGAACGAAGGCCAGGCACCGCCCGTCGAACTCGACGCAGCTGCCGACAGCGCAGTCGCTCTCGAACCACCTTCCGAAGTATGGGATCGTTACCGCAACGTCGTGAAGCAAGCAACCACTCTGTTCGGCGCCACCCATTACCGTGACTATCATTTCCTGTACACGTTGAGCGATCACGTGGCGCATTTCGGGCTTGAGCATCATGAGTCGAACGACAGTCGGGTAGAAGAGCGCACACTGATCGACCCGCAGCTGCTGATGTTGCATGGTTCGCTCCTCACCCACGAATATGTGCACTCGTGGAACGGTAAATACCGGCGTCCTGCGGACCTCGTCATTCCCGACTATCAACAAAACATGCGCGACGATTTGTTGTGGGTCTATGAAGGCCTGACGGAATATCTCGGCGACGTACTTGCGGCTCGCAGCGGAATTTGGACACCTGCGGAATATCGCGACAACCTGGCGAGCGTGTTTGCCGGCATGGATCACCACACCGGCCGGAGTTGGAGCAACCTTCAGGACACCGCAGACTTCGCTCCGGAGCTTTACGACGGTCCGCATGGGTGGCGTTCCTGGAGGCGGGAGGTCGACTTCTACGATGAGGGCGAACTGGACTGGCTTTGGGTGGACACGATTCTCCGCCAGCAGTCGAAGGGTCAGAAGTCGATCGACGATTTCTGTCACTCGTTCCACGGTCAGCCCAGCACTTCGCCCTTGGTGAAAACCTATACTTTTGATGACGTCGTGAATGCGCTCAATCAGGTGGTGCCGTATGACTGGCGCGGCTTTTGGAACGAGCGACTCACCACCCACAATCTGCACGCTCCATCGGGAGGCATTGAGGGTAGCGGCTGGAAGGTCGTCTATGACCGAAACCGCAGCGATATGGTGCGCGTGCGGGAGGAGGACGACCGCGAACTAGATGCCTCTTATTCCATCGGCCTGCTCCTGAAAGAAGATGGCCAAGTCGTGGACGCCATCGAAGGCATGTTGGCTGCCCGCGCCGGTATCGGCCCGAGTATGAAGGTTTTGGCCGTGAATGGCAGGCGATTCACCCCGCAAGTTTTGCGCGACGCCCTGAATTCGGGCATCGATTCCAAGGAACCGCTTCAGCTGCTGGTGGAAAACACGGACTATTTCCGCACCTTCAATCTCGACTACCACGAAGGCGAGAAGTATCCCCATCTCGTACGCGATGAGAGCAAGCCGGACCTGTTGACCGACATTGTGCGCGAGCACTAGGAGCTCTAACTAGTCGCTGTCATCCACCCCTTCGAAGAGGTCGGTCTCGGGGAGAACGGGGCCGCCCTTTGCTGACGCGACCAGATGAAACAGTTCCTTGCCGCCCCCTTTCTGCGCGTTCTCCTCGAACAAAGGAAACAATGGAGCCTGGGAGGCATGCGCTCTGAATGCGGCAAGTTTGCCTTCGAGGTGGTCCTTGATATCGATTGCAGCACTTGGCGGCGGTTGCACAATTGGCTGGCGACCCGCTATTACAAAGTTGGCGGTCCCATAGTAAAGCTTTTGCGCGCGATGCGGTTTGATCTCCCCGTTGAACTGATCGGAGTAGCGGTTGGTTCTCGCCGCCCACTGGAATGCAAGGGAAGCGAAAACGCCGGCCACCCCATGATCCGGGTGGCCGGTGAGACCCCCGTCCGCGCCGAACGTTGCGAGAACTTGCGGACGGAAACGCCGGATTTCCAGCGTCAGGGCATAGACCACCCGGTTGAGGTTTTGAAGATAGAGCTGGCCGTCCGGGTAGTCGTAGATCACCGGGCGAGCCACCTTGAGAATCTCACACGCGGCCGAGAACTCTCGCTTGCGGAGTTCGGCAAGTTCCTGGTCGCTCTTCGCCCCGCCTCGATGTGTACCCGCCTGCCCCGGTGTCAGGCAGACCACCGCCGTTTGAACTCCGGCATGATGGTACTTCAGTAAGCTTCCGCCAAAGTTCCCCGCTTCATCATCCGGATGCGCGGTTACGCACATGAGTCTTAGCATGCCGAGATTGTATCGGAGGACAGACCCGGAAGCCGGGAAGCCGTGGGTTCGCGCCATGTGCAGCTTCCTTCACAACAAAGGCAAACCTTTGACGCTTTAGAAAAAGCTTCGTCAAACAAAGCATCCAACATAGAATGAGGGAACTGTTGGCCCCATGCACGTTCTGATCACGACCGACACGCTGAATGGCAACTGGACATACACCCGCGAACTCGTGTCGGGGCTGATCACGCGCGGCTTTCGAATCACACTCGTGAGTTTTGGCGGAATTCCGCTGCCGGAGCAGACGGCTTGGATGGAGCGGCTTTATGGCCTGACCTACCATCCCACCGCGTTCCGCCTGGACTGGATGCAAGAAGGCCAACACGATTTCACCGACGCTTCGGAATATCTATGTTCCGTGATCCGGGAAGCGAAACCCGACATCTTCCATTCCAACCATCTCTGTTATGGGGCCTTGCCGCTTGCAATCCCCCGTGTGGTTGTCGCCCACGGCGACCTGATCACGTGGTGGCAAGCCGTGCATGGACGCGAACCAACTGCGAGCCCATGGCTGCGTTGGTATCGTCAAACGATTTCAGAAGGAATGGCGGCCGCTTCGGTTGTGGTTGCTCCGAACGAATGGTTGTTGAATTCCGTACGTGCCTGCTATGGGCCGGGCAGACGCGAGCACGTGATCCATCACGGCCGCAACCCTATCTTCTTCAATCCATATACTGCCAAGGAAGACTCGGTGCTCGCGGTGGGACGCTTGCTCGATCCCGCTAAACAGGTAGGGCTGCTGACCCAGCGCATGCAGCCATATCCGGTCTGCATAGTGGGCGACGAGGAACCTCCGGCCAATCGCTCCGTCCGCGCCGATGTCCGTTTCCAGGATGGAACTAGCGGCGTCGCTTTGCGGGGCCCTCAGTCGGAAGCGCAAATGCGGCTTTTGTATAGCAAGGCTGCAGTTTTTGCCGGGACTAGTCGCTATGAGACTTCGGGCATGAATATTCTGGAAGCGGCTCTGTCGCGGTGCGCCCTGGTACTGAACGACATCCCGTCGCTGCGTGAATTGTGGGGAAATGCAGCGCTTTACTTCCAGACCAATGATCCCGAGAACCTCGCCGACACCATCCGTATTTTTAGCGATGATCCGCAACTGCGTCGCAATTTTGCGAACCGCGCGTTTCAAAGGGCGCGAGAATGCTTCAACGCACATCGCATGACCGACAACTACGTGCAGCTGTATCACAGCGTGATGGCAAAAAAAGCGGCAGCCGCCTAGTCCGGTCTTGTAATATCCCGCCCTGATCGGTCACTCTCTACTGGCCTCGACGTACACTGGGTCTCAACAAGCTGATATCTTTAGAATCAGAATCGACAATCATCCGGAGGAAGCATGGCGGCAATCAAGATTACGGTGAGGCCGAACGGACCTTATCGCGTGGAGGCTCCCGAAGGCTCCGTGGAGCTCGTCGATGCCCAAGGCAACAAGTACGATCTTACGGGGAAGACCGCCTTCTCGCTTTGCCGCTGCGGTGGCTCGACCAATAAGCCGTTCTGCGACGGAACCCACAGCAAGATTGGATTTCAGGGCGCTGAACTAGCGGTGCGAAAGGCGGAAGAAGGGGAAGCGAAGCCTTAATCGTCGTTCTCTTGAGTCTTCAACTGAGCAGCCTTGCGCTCGGCTTCGGCGGCCTCCGATTTCATTCCCTTTGCCTGATAGGCTTCTGCTAAACCGGACTCCAGGTAGGAGTCGTCGCCCGCCTGCTTCTGCCCTGCCAGAAACACTGCAATCGCTTCGTCGTACTTTTTTAGCCTGTGATAGGAGTTTCCCATCTCGTAGAAGGCACCGGCAGCATCGGGCTCTAATTGGGTAACCGTTTTGAATTCGCGGATGGCGGCCTCGTGGTTCGCTTCGGCAGCGAGCGTTAGACCTAAGCCATAGTGGGCGTCGTAATCTGTGGCGTTCACGGCGATGCGGCTGCTGAACAGTTTCTTAGCCTCGGGAATTTTATTTTCGCTCAGGTAGGTCATTCCCAGCCGATAGTTCGCCCATCGATTGTCGGGTTCGATCTGCAAGATGCGCTCGAGTTCCGCCTCTGCCTCGCGGTACTGTCCAGAGCGTTGATAAGCGCTGGCGAGTGCGTAGTGGCCGGTGATGAATTTAGGATCTTTGCGGACCAACTTCTCGAGCTCAGCGATTCCCTCGGGGCCCTGCTTCTGACCGAGCAACTGGTATGCACGGTTGATACGAGCCTGAGGACCGTGTACGCGTTGCAGCAAAAGCCCCGCCCCGCCGAGAGCAACCACCGCAATCCCGATCACCGCGCCACGCGCCAACCATGCATTCCGTTCGGGTGCCACACGGGCAATCACCGCTCCCAGTAGGAAGCCCGCCCCGAGTCCCCCGAAATGGGCAGCATTGTCGGTGCTGCCGGACAATGCACCGAAGAGCAAGTTGTAGGCAAGGAACGCGAGCAAGCAACTCAGCTGACTCCAGACTGCGGAACGCGGCAGCGAGAAATCGCCATACTTCATTGAGGCGACCAGTGCTCCAGCAATGCCGAAGATGGCACCCGACGCGCCTGCACTGAGCCCATATGGATGCCACCAAGTGCTGGCTACGCTCCCACTTACGCCGCAGATCAGGTACACAGCAGCGTAAGTCCATGAGCCGTACAGGGATTCGGCCATCGTGCCCAAACTCCACAGGCACCACATGTTCAGCGCGATGTGGATGAAGCCGATGTGGAGGAAGACGTTGGTAATCAGGCGCCACCAATCGCCGGACAGCGTGAGGGGAGCCGAATTTGCTCCCCAGCGCACCAGCTCCTGCGGGGTGGGATCGGTCAAAGAGACGCCTGCCAGCGCCATTCCCAGATAGACTGCGACATTGATTCCAAAGATTGCCTGGGTGACGGGATGGCTGCTCGCGCCGCGAACCCACGGTGCCGGCATGACGCGCTGCACGGCGTCTTCGTCTGTCTCCCCCCGTTTATGGGCCTCATACTCCAGACACCAGTGGCAGGTCTTCTTGCCGAAGGGCAATCCGGGTATGTTGCGGCCACATTGTGCGCACTTCGCCATAAACGTCGTAGGAGTATCAGCAGTTTGCCATGTCTGACTCGAATTCGGGAGAGAAAAACTCCCCGCTAGATCGGGCTTTCGCTTTATGCCCGTGATTCAGTGGATTGTCTTCGTCTTACGCGACATGTAGTCCATCAATAGGTACTGGCCTAGCGTGTAGGGGGTGGTGAAATACGCCTTCCCGCGGCACATCTCGGTCACTTTCTGAACGAACTGGACGAGCCCATAATCGGAGGCCAGCATGAAAGTGTTGATCATCACCCCGGCGCGTTTGCACTTTGAAACCTCTTCGAGTGTCTGGCTCACGACGAGCGGATCAAGTCCGAATGCGTTCTTGTAAATTCGGCCGTCTTCGAGCGTCAACGCCGAAGGCTTGCCATCGGTGATCATCACGATCTGTTTCATGTCTTTCCGCTGACGCTGCAGAATTCGCTGGGCGAGCCGGAGTCCTTCCCGGGTATTGGTGTAATAAGGGCCGACTTTGACGCGCGCGAGCTGGGAAAGTGGAACCTCTTCGGCGGAGTCATGAAAAAGAATCAAGGCCAGCGAATCCCCTGGATATTGCGTTCGCAGCAGGTGCGACAAAGCCATGGCTACTTTCTTGGCCGGGGTAAAACGGTCCTCGCCGTAAAGAATCATCGAATGCGAGCAGTCGAGCATGAGCACGGTGGCACAGGACGACTGGTACTCGCACTGGTGCACCTGCAGGTCGGAGTACTCGATATTCAGGGGAAGACTTAGGCCCTCGCGCTCAATCGCACTGGACAGGGTTGCCGTGATGTCGAGGTTGAGTGTGTCGCCGAACTGGTATTGCCGGGAGGCGCCGCTCGCCTCAATGCCGGTAGCCATGTCACGCGTGTCGTGGCGGCCGAAGCTGGATTTGCCAAGCGATCCGAGAAGATCGCGCAGGGTCTTGTAGCCAAGAAAGTCCAGGCTCTTGTCGGTGATTTCAAATTTCGCCTGCGCTTGTGTTTCTCCCAGCTGCCCGCCAACACTTGAGCGCTTCGATGGATCATGCGGCTGGTCGATGCTGATGTAATCCTCCTGCTGCATGCGCTCAATCAACTGCTCAATCAGTTGATCGAGAGTTCCTTCCATCTGCATCTGCGCAAGCTGCTCTCGCATTTCATCGCTGAGCATTTGGCTATTCATCAACGCCTGCTCAATTGCCTGACGCAATTCATCGAGGGTTTGATCCCTCTCGGGCATGTCGTAATAGGAGTAGTAGTTTTGAAATCCGCTCTGCAACAGGTAGTCCGACAATGCGCCGAGCAAATCCTCTAGGCTCATCTCGCTTGCGGGATCGGGAACGTATTTGGAGTAACGGATGCGCCTCATAAAACCGACTTCTGGCCTCTGGCGTTAGGGATGACCAGGTCTCTCAGGCCGGGCCTAGAGCCCTTATGTTAGTTCAAAGGCCTTCTCGGCCGGTACTGGCCTTCCTCACGCTCGTACGGCTTTTCGGCCATGCGAGGCTGTTTTTCCCCCGCGGCGAACACGCGCTCCTCATTGCGGCCAATGCGCTTGTGTGCGTGTAAGCCCTCGAGCACAAACTCAGCGGCTGAAACCTGGGCTTCGGGTGAGTCCTTGGGGCCGACATTCACTCGCGTGAGTTTGTCCATTAAGCCCTGGATCCCGCGAAGCGTTGGCAGCACCTCCGCCGCCGCCGCGCCATCGGTGACTTGGATTTCTCCTCCCAGATCGAACCACTGGATCACTTGCTGCGTGTTCGCGCCCTGGAAGTACTGATCATAGGTCTTTCCTATTGCGACCCGAATCAGTTCCCGCCCGACGAAATCGGCGCCCTTCATTTCGCCTTCGTACTCCAGTTCCAGTTTGCCGGTCATGGCAGGCAAGGCCGCATAAATGTCGCTGATACGGGGGACGACCACCTTTTCATCGTGGCGAATGGCCCGGCGTTCGGCGTTTGAGATCACGTTCTCCAGGGCGGAAATCGGAAGTCGTTGGCTCACACCCGATCGTTTGTCGATCTTCTTGTCCTCGCGCGCCGCAAAGGCGATTTGCTCAATTACTTCACGAATATATTTCGGCACCGCCAACTTGTTCCCGTCGCGGCTGGCCCAGGCCTCCTGCGAAGTAATCGCAATGCCCTCTTCGACGGTGGCCGGGTAGTGGGTGCGGATCTCGGAGCCGATGCGGTCTTTCAGCGGAGTAATGATCTTGCCGCGAGCCGTGTAATCTTCCGGATTCGCGGAGAACACCAGCGCGATGTCCAGAGGCAAGCGCACCGGGTAGCCCTTAATCTGAACATCTCCCTCCTGCATGATGTTGAACAAACCGACCTGAATTTTGCCCGCCAGATCGGGCAGTTCATTGATCGCGAAAATTCCCCGGTTGGCACGCGGCAGGAGTCCGTAATGCACCGTCAACTCGCTGGCCAGCTCGTGTCCGCCACGCGCGGCCTTGATGGGGTCGATATCGCCGATCAAGTCCGCAATCGTGACATCTGGTGTCGCCAGTTTCTCCACGTAGCGGTCTTCCGGCGTGAGATAGGCAACTGCAGTCGCTTCTCCGCATTCCCCAATCAGATCGATACAGCGTCGGCAAATGGGAGCGTAAGGATTGTCGTGAATCTCGCAACCGGCAACGTAGGGCGTCTGGGCATCGAGGAGCGAGGTTAAGGCCCGCAGAATTCGACTCTTTGCCTGGCCGCGCAATCCCAACAGGATGAAGTTATGGCGAGACAAAATCGCATTCACGAGCTGCGGGACAACCGAGTCCTCGTATCCGACGATTCCCGGGAACATCGCCTTGTCCTCGCTCGACCGCAGTCGCGCAATCAAATTGTCGCGCAGTTCATCCTTCACGCGGCGAGTTTGCAGCTTCTCTTCCGAAAAGGGGCTTCGGCGAAGCTCGCCGAGGGTGCGGGGAAGACTCATCGGATACTCCACGAAACAACGGTAGGCCCGATTATACGCCGCTCGAGTGGGCTAGCTGACGTGGCCGTTACCGCCGGCTTTCCGCTTGGCGCGGGCACTTCTCTGCAATACTGGTAAGATGCGCTCGAAAAAAGAAATGATGGCCTCCATGCGCTCCGCCTCGGAGTTCATCTCTAGCAGGGCTTGCTGAAAGTCGGGGTCGAAGGGGAGCGAACCGGCAAGCCGATAGGACAACTGAGTGGTATCGATTTCCTTGTGACTCTCGGTTTCGGCTCCCGCGAGTTGCATGATTTCGTCATGCAGGCGCAGTGCGGTTTCGATATCCGGCTTTGCCGCTGCTTTCCCGTCATCGTCCAAAAAAAACACCTCCGCCTGCAAAAAAGTTCTCTCCTGGTTCGTCTGCAGAACTTCAAACCGGCGCTTGCCTTCGGTGAGAATGTCCGACCTTCCATCCGGATAAGCTTTCAGCACCTGAATGATCTCCGCTGTGCAGCCAATCGTCGCCATGGTTTCGTCGTGCATACGAATCAACCCGAAATGCTTCTTTTGATCCAAGCATTCTTTGATCATTTCCTTATAGCGAGTCTCAAAGATGTGCAGCGGCAGAGGTACTCCCGGCAGCAGCACGAGGTCGAGCGGAAACAGAGGTATGAGCATATTTGCCTAGAATCTAGGTTCGAGAAAATGAACTAATGGGACCCAATTCTCCACAGCCCTACTGGAGTATACTGCGCTCAAGACTTCAACTTTTCTCTCCAGGAAGACGGCAATCATGAACTTACGAGCGGTCGAAGAGGTATCCACCCAGGTTCCAGCGGACGATTTTCAAGCCTTAGAAGACAAGGTTTATCGCACTATTGAGTTATACAAGTCTGCCCGGGAGGCGCGGTCCATCGCAGAGCGGGACCTGGAACGCCTGCGCGAGCAGCTGGAGCAGCGGGAAGAAGAAGTTGAGAACCTGCGCCGCGAATTGGTGTCTCTTCGCAAGGAGCGCGAACTGGTACGTTCCCGCGTAGAGAAGATGCTGGCACAGATCGATCGCATCGAAGAACCGGCCGCAAGCTGAACCGGAGGTCAGGAGCGACTATGGCAACGGCCACCAAACAGCCACACATGCAGGATGCCTCGAACAATGACAGCGTTCGCGTGGAGATTTTTGACCAAGGCTATAACCTGCGCGGCACCGATCCGGAATACATCCTGAAGCTCGCTGAATATGTGGATATCAAGATGCGAGCCGTTTCGCAGCAAACCCATACCGTCGACACGGCGCGTTTGGCAGTGCTCGCGGCCATCAACATCGCGGATGAATTCCACATGCTGCGAAAAAGGGTGGACGGCGGAACGACAGATTCCTCGCGCCGGGCCAAGCAGTTGCTTAATGCTTTGGATGAAGTTTTGGACGAGCGACGTACGCGCTAAAGGACTAGCGCGCCTTTCTCTGAAATGAGGATTCCCCGCCTCGCCGAGCAATCGAAGTCAGCACTAACTCAGCTTTTAGGCCTCGGTTCTTGAGTCGTGATTCGATCCGGGACTTGGTCCTTTCGATTGAGGTCTTCGGGTTGAGAAACATGAGAACCGAAGGACCCGCCCCGCTCAGGGCGACGCCCAATACCCCGTCCTCCGAATCAAACGTTTTAAGCGCTGGCAGTAGGGGGCACAACTCCGCGCGATACGGCTGGTGAATGCGATCTTCGAGTGAGGACGAAAACAGTTTTTGGTCCCCCTGGAACAAGGCAGCCAGCAGAAGCATCGAGTTCTGAATGTTAGTGACCGCATCGGCACGGGAGTATTCCGGAGGCAACACGGATCGCGCCCGTTCGGTGGAAAGCGGCTCTTGAGGAATGGCCAGCATCAATGGCCATTTGCCCTTTGGAACGAACCGCGCAACCTGAGCCTCCGCATCGCCGAACATTCTCGCCACGGTCACGCCCCCCATCCAGCAGGCGGCCGCGTTGTCAGGATGATGCTCACGTTTCGAGGCCTCCCCAATAATGCGAGCGCTGTTCCAGCGGAGGCGACCAAAATGGACGGCCAGCGCAATGCCCGCGAGGTGGGCAGCTGCGGAGGATCCGAGCCCTTTGCCGATCGGGAAACCGTTCTCAATGCGCAACCCGAGAGCGAAGGCAGGTTTTCTCTCGGAAGCGAGGACCTCCTCGTAGGTCTTCACAATCAGGTGATTTTCGAGCGCGCCGCAGATCTCCGGATCGTGCCCGGTGGCAGCGATTGAGTACTGCTTGGCGCGCGTTGCCCGAATGCGCAGAGCCAGATCCATGGCAAGAGCCGCGGCGTCAAAGGCCGGGCCAAGGTTGGCCGAAGTTGCTGGCAAGCTGATGGCGAATTCAGTCATTTCGAATACCGTCCCCCGGCGCCAAGGGTTATGCAATCAGCCGCAAACTTGGTCCGTGTCGCCTAATACGAGCTGAAAGCAACCGCGCGACCTATGCGGCATTGCCTATGCAACTTGGCGCTTCCGGCTGAGGTGTTCACGCCGCCGACTGCAGCAGCTTGATCACTGCATCTACACTTGGCTCTAGCACCAGCGGTGAGCGCTGCCACGGCTGCAGAATTCTGCTCTCTGACTGGTGCGGAGTTTGATCAAATAAATCGCCACGATGGAATTTCAGCGTGAAGTCGGCATCTTTGAGACTATGTCCGGTGAGCACCAGAACGACCGTTTCATTGGGCTTCACGAAGCCTTGCCTCACCAGTTTCTTCAGTCCAGCCAAGGTCACAGCTGATGCCGGTTCGCACCCGACCCCCTCGGCTCCAATCTCAGCTTTGGCCAGCGCAATTTCGACCTCGCTCACCTGCTCCACGGTGCCCTCGGTCTCGCGAATCACGCGCAGTGCTTTTTTCCATGATGCTGGGTTGCCGATGCGAATCGCCGTGGCCATGGTTTCCGCGTGCACTGGAATCAACCTCTCGCCACCGTTCTCGCGCACGGACCGCACCAGGGGATTCGCTCCTTCTGCCTGAATCACCGAAATCTTCGGCAGGCGTGCGATAAATCCCAGCTGCTTCATCTCCCGAAGCGCCTTTCCGATCGCGGACGAGTTGGCGAGATTGCCGCCGGGCACAATAATGTGGTCCGGCGCTTCCCAGCCTCGCTGCTCCAATAGTTCGAAGGCCACAGTTTTCTGGCCTTCCACTCGATACGGGTTCACCGAGTTCAGCAAGTAAACCGGCATCCGCTCGACGACTTCGTTCAACACCCGGACGCAGCCGTCGAAGTCAGTCTTGAGTTGAACGGTGATGGCGCCATAATCCAGCGATTGCGAAAGCTTGCCCCAGGAAATCTTCCCGTCGGGAATGAGCACCAGCGAACGTAATCCGCCACGCGAAGCGTAGGCAGCCATGGAGGCTGAAGTATTTCCCGTCGAAGCGCAGGCTACCCACTGGTACCCCGCAGCCCGAGCAAACGACGCGGCGGTCGTCATGCCCGTATCTTTGAACGAACCGGTTGGGTTCATGCCCTGGTGCTTGGCATGGAGATATTGAATCCCCGCACTCTTAGCGCATTGGGGCAGCTCATAGACCGGTGTGTTGCCTTCGCGAATGGTGATGATTTTCTCTTCGGCGATTTCGGGCAGAACCTCGCGAAACCGCCAAACACCGCTCTGGTCAGCAGGTTCGAAGGATGATTTCCGGCCGAGCCAGAGCTTCTTCAGGGAAGCCAGATCGAGTCCGTACGGCCCGCTAGGCTCCCAACCGGGGAAGATGATTTCCAGCAGATCGCGGCAGCTCTCGCAGCGGAACCGGTCAGGCAAAGCCGTCCGGCCGCAACCGATGCACTTCAGTTGAGACACACGGACGTCTGTTTTGGTCGCCGGTTCAGTCATTTGCAGGAACAATAAGAATAGCAGAGCAAACGCGAGAATCAGCCACTCTCGGCCGCCCGCTCGCGAGCTTCGCTTACCTACGGAGGTAGGAATCGGTCTTATTGATCCAATCCATGCGCGGAGGATGAAAGATGTCGAGACTGACCGTATCTCGCATGGCTTTGACCAGGTGCGGTACGTGCGGCGGAATGGTGAGCACCTCACCCGTGCGTACCAAAGTATTCTTGCCGCGAATCGTAAATTTCAAGGCGCCTTCGATCACGTATGAGAGTTGCTCGTTGTGGTGACTGTGCAACGGAACGACGCATCCTTTCCTGAGCAGGATGCGGGCTAGCATCACGTTGCTACCGGTAACCAGTTGCCGCTGCAAGAGAGGATTCAGCGTCTCCAGCTCGACCTTCGTCCAGACATGGTGCTTTGCCTGGCCCCGGTGAGCAGTTTTGGCCGGTTTGCGGCCCTTGCGCGATGCCGATTTTTTGGTGAGCCTGGCCATTCCGACCTCCGTTGTTCGTGTCGCTTGCTCCCCGTAACCCACAACGTTAACATTTCCATGACCAATCAGGAGAGCCGAATGGCAAAGCATCGTTTTCGCCCAGAAACTGAAGCGGTTCGAGGCGGGGCAAACCTCGCCAAGCAAAATGCGCCTCTGTCGGAGCCGATTTATCAGACCTCGACATTTCAGGTGACGGATTCCGAAGTGCAGGTGCGGGCGTCGACAACCGACATGTTCTACACCCGTTATGGCAATCCGACGCACAGCGCGGTAGAAAAACGCATTGCGGAACTAGAAGGCGCCGATTCCGCGCTGCTCTTCGCCTCCGGAATGAACGCCGTCACGACCACGATCATGGCTCTGGTCAAAGCCGGCGATCACATCGTCGCGCAGCGGGATATCTATGGCGGGGTGACGAAGTTCTTATCCAGTTGGCTGCCGAAATTCGGCATCGAGACCACATTTGTCGATACGACCGACTACGATCAGCATGTTCGCGCTCTCCGACCGAACACCAAGCTCTTATACCTGGAGTCACCCACCAACCCAACCTTGCGAATCGTCGACCTTCGTAAGGCGGCCACCATCGCGCAAGAACATGGGCTGATCAGCGCAATCGACGGCACGTTCGGCACGCCGATTAATCAACGCCCCATCGACTTTGGAATTGACCTGGTGTTGCATTCCGGGACGAAATACCTCGGCGGCCATACTGATCTGATTTGCGGTGTGGTTGCCGGCCGCCAAGATCTGATCGACACGATTCACAGCACGAGGACGACGCTCGGAGGTGTGATGGATCCGCACGCCGCGTTCATGCTCCTGCGCGGTATCAAAACGCTTGCGGTTCGCGTCGAACATCAGAACGCTAGCGCTCTACGCATTGCCGAATTCCTCGCGTCTCATCCGAAAGTCCGCTCCGTGAACTACCCATTCCTCAAAGGTCATCCCCAGCGCGCCTTGGCGTTGGAGCAGATGAAGGGCGGTGGCGGTGTACTGAGCTTCGAAGTCGAAGGCAGCGGTGAAGACGCCAAGCGCGTCAGCGAGGCCCTGCAACTGTTTACCCTGGCTCCGAGCCTTGGAGGGGCCGAGTCGCTGGTATCGATTCCGGTGCTCACATCGCATGCCATGATTTCTCCCGAACATCGGGCCAAGATGGGAGTGACCGAACAACTGGTGCGGCTGTCGGTTGGAATTGAACACTTGGAAGATCTCATAGCCGATCTGGATCATGCCCTGAAAGTGGCGGTTCGCGCACCCGATCAGGTCGCGGTCGGCTGAGATGGAGGTCCCATAGGCAGTTGCGAGGCGGGAAGATTTCTTCGTACGAATTAAGTTTCTCGCAGGCGTGGTGCTGTCCATGTTGCCGGTAATCAACGATTTCTATCGCGGGTACCAGTACGATCGTTCTCTAATCAGCGGCTGCTGGTTCGCTCTCCTGGGTTGGGCGATTTTTAGCGGCCTTCCCTGGCTAGGGTCGCGCCAAAAACCCGACTGAGCGCTTTTTTTGTTAGGCTTATCGCGAGTTGCGCAGCCCACTGCAGGCAAAGTTCAGTCATCCAACCGAAGTTGGGAGGAGGTTCAAGGCTATGAAGCGCCTTCTTAAGTGGATCGCGATTGTCGTCGCGGTTGTAATCGTTGTAATCCTCGTGCTTCCGTTCTTGATCGATGTCAATATGTTCCGGCCAAGAATTGAGTCGGAACTCACCAACGCGCTCGGGCGCAAGGTTACGGTCGGCGACCTGAAGCTCTCGCTTTGGTCGGGCAGTCTGGCGGCTGACAACATCGCCATCGCAGATGATCCCGCCTTCTCGAACCAGCCGTTCGTAAAAGCGGACGCTCTCGATCTCGGGGTCAACCTAATGCCTTTGATCCTCTCGAAGAAGCTTGAGGTGCGCGATATCACGCTGACGCGCCCACAGGTGAGCCTTATGCGAACGCCTCAAGGGCGATGGAATTTCTCAACCATCGGGAGCCCCCAGGCCGGGAGTACTTCGAGCGGAGCGCCGGCTGAATCCCCGCAACCGAGCAAGGAAAAGCCCGCACCGTCCAAATCAACCGGGAACCAAAGTCAGCCAGCGTCCAAAGCCTCCGCGCCCTCTCCCCCCGACAAGACGCAATCCGAGCAGGGCCTCGAGCAGAATCTCTCGGTCGGAGCGCTGAACATCCGCAGCGGGCAGATCACGGTGGCGGACACGAACGCGGCCTCGAAGGCACGCGTGTACCGGAACGTAAATGTGACGGTAAAAAACTTCTCCTTCACCTCGCAGTTCCCGTTCACGCTCTCGGCCGATCTGCCTGGCGGCGGCAACGCAAAGCTTGACGGCACGGGAGGACCGGTAAACCGCAGCGATGCATCTCTGACCCCGCTGCAAGCGAAGATCTCAGTCAACCAACTTGATCTCGCGAAGTCTGGCTTTGTCGATGCGTCCTCTGGGTTCGCCGGCTCGGTCAATTTCTCGGGCAACATCGAGTCGGACGGAAATAAGGCACGAAGCATGGGGGACGCCACCGCTAGCAGCCTCAAGCTTTCTCCCAAAGGAACGCCGGCTGCGAAGCCCGTCGCCCTGAAATACGCGACGAGCTATGATTTGCAGAAAGAAACCGGACAACTTGTGCAGGGCGATGTCTCACTCGGGCACGCCAGCGCAAAACTCAGCGGAACCTACGACCTCCACGGGTCGACGGCGGCGTTGAATATGAAGCTGAACGCCGACAACATGCCGGTGGAAGATCTGCAAATCCTCCTGCCCGCCCTGGGTGTTGAACTACCCAAAGGCTCGTCGCTGCAAGGCGGAACCTTAAGCGCCGACTTGACTATCAACGGCCCGGTCAATGCCTTGAACATCGCCGGCCCAATCAAACTGGCAAATACCAAGCTCGCGGGCTTTGACATGGGATCCAAGCTTTCGGCGATTTCCGCGCTCGGCGGTGCGAAGACAGGTCCTGACACCTCCATTCAGAACTTCAGCTCCGATGTGCGCTATAGCCCGAGCGGCATCCAGACGCAGAATATTAACCTGATCATTCCGGCAATCGGAACCATTACCGGTGCAGGCACCATGACTCCGCAGAACGCGCTCGACTACCATATGACCGCTGCACTGAATGGAGCAGTCGTTGGCGGCTTGTCGAAAATGGCCGGCCTGAGCGCGAACTCCAGCACGATTCCATTCTTAATCGGCGGTACCGCTTCCGACCCGAAATTCATTCCGGATGTAAAAGGCATGGTCAATGGAGAGCTAGGCAAGCAACTCGGCAACCAGCTCGGGAAGCAACTGGGAGGCAATGCCGGACAGAACACCCAAGGCGTTGTCAACGCCATCGGGGGCCTCTTCGGGAAAAAGAAGAAGCAGTAACTAACAGTCGGGGAACGAGTTTGTTGAAAGTCAGGCTTACTGTGGCTTTTCTTCTGCACCTGGTGATCGGCCGGGTTGGGAATGGTTTCTGGATCGGGATTGAGGCATCAGACGTAGCCTAACCCCGCCAAGCGATCGTGAATGGTCTTTTCGGACTCGCTATCGCTCGTACCGCCCGCAGCAGATTTCTTGTCTAAGCCGGCCACGAGCGAGCGTCCCTGCATGGTTTCGGGAATCTCATAGCCACCGAGATCGAGCACGGTCGGAGCGATGTCGAGGAGTCGCGCGCCCTGGTATTCGCCGCTCAGGGGAAGGTTGGGCGCCGCCAGAATGAAGGCTCCATACTGCGCGTGATTACAACCGTCGGGGCCAGTATCGTTCTCCTGAACATGAAGGCTGGGGTGACCGACGGTTCCGATCGAACGCCAGTAAAGTCCCCCGAAATGTACGATGAGATCCGGAGCGATATTGCGAACATTCTGGTAAAGATCCTTGGGCTTGAAGACCAGGGAACCAAGCGGACGGCCCGCCGTATCGGTTAGGGCCTCGATCTTGGCCTGCATCTCGTTCTGAAATGCCTCATACTCGTTCGCGGGAATTACACCCTGCGGTTCGCGCCCCTGCACGTTGAAAAAAACGCGCGCGTAGTATCCGCCCTCGCTCCAAACCCGCGTTTTGGTCCAGTTCACGTTGAGCTTATCGAACGGCGTGAGCGTCGTTGGATACTCGTTCAGCACGAGCAATCCTTCACCAATCAGCCACTGGTTAATGGCGATGCCTCCATCGAGGCGCTGCGCTCCATGATCGGAGACGACCAGCACAATGGTCTCGCGATCGAGCAGTTCGAGGGCTTTTCCGATCTGCTCATCGAGCCAGAGGTAATAGTCAGGAATGGCGTTTTGGTACGGGTTCCCCGGTTCGAACAGCACGTGTTTTGGGTCGAAATAGTTCCAGAAGCCGTGGTGCATCCGGTCGAGGCCGATGTCCACGTAATGAAAGTAGTCCCAGTCCTGCTCCTGCAGAAGCCAGTGAACGACCTTCCATTGTTTCTCGCTCATTTTGAAAATTTCGTCCCTGAGCCAATCCTTGCGATCGGTGCGGAAATTCTTCACGTCGACCGGATACTCACCGACGAGCTGATTGATTTTCGTTTTGAGCGAAGGGGGATGGGTGAAGTCGTTCTTGCTGGTGTCAGGCGTCAGAAAGCATCCGATGCTGATGCCGTTGATCTTCCGCGGGGGGTAGTTCGGCGGCACGCCCACGATGATGGAGCGCTTGCCTTCGCGCGCAAGTTGGTCCCAAATCGCCAGCGCTTTGATCGATGCGGAGTTGGCAAAGCCGAGCTTTTCGTAGGAATAATCAAGCCGGTTGCGGAACCCGTAGACTCCTAGCGAACCCGGATCCTGGCTGGTACACATGCACATCCACGCCGGAACGGTGATGGGTGGATAGACGCTTTCAAGGCGCCCATAGGTTCCCGCATCCATCAACCGGCGGAGGTTTACCAGGCGCTCGTCACCGAAAACCACCTCCGGCGCGGCGCAGTCGAGTCCAAGAACACAGATCTTCATTTCAGATTAAGGAACTACCTTCCATGATTTCGGGAACGGGAACTTCTAAATGATTCAGGATTGTGGGCGCGAGGTCAATGATGGAAGGGGTATCGCCGCCCCTCCCAAGACCAGGTCCCGCCGGTTTCATGTTCATGAGGAGAATTCCCGGAACTGTGTCGGGATCAATGATATGGTCTCCACTCCATTTGCGATGGTTATCTTCGATCAGCGAATTTGCAAAACCTCCTACGGCACTTTGCCACGAGACACGAAATCCCGAGTGGAAATTCACGAGTAAATCCGGTGCATTGGCCGCGTAGGGGCCAGAGTAGATTTCCTCTCGACGAGACACGCTCTTGATCGCCTGGCGCTGCGTCGCCGGGTCAGAGATGCTCGAGAGTCCCGAGGTGATGGCATTGCGGACGCGCTCGGCTTCGGTTCCCTCCTCGACGATCCCCTCCCGCTCCCGGCCCTTAAAGTTCAGATAGATCCCCCCGAGGCCAACCGCGTAGGCGTACGTACGCGACCAATCGATCACGGCGGCGCCTTCTCGCAAATCTTCATTCGGTTTTTTACCATCCTTGAGAGCTAGCAGGCCGTTCTGCCATAACCACGTATTCGTATCGAAAGCGCGGCGAAAGCTATTGAACCCGTGGTCGGATAAGACGACGAACAAGGTGTTCTCATCCACCTGATCGAAGACCGGTTCAAGCAGCTTGTCGCAACGCGCATAGTGCTGCTCAATTAACGTTGAGTATTCTCGCGCCAGATCAGGTTCGTAGCCAGGATGTTCCGGCTCGCGAAATCTCCAGAGCATATGCTGCACCCGGTCTGGAGTGTCGAATAGCAGAAAGAAAAAACCTTCGCTGAACGAGCTGAGTTCATATCGCATCAAGCGCTCGCGCTCCTGGATGACCAGTTCGCATTGATCAAGGTAGGCCTTCTCGTCGAAGCGGCCATTATTCAGGCCAGTGTGATCTTCGGCCATGCCCAGGGTCGAGAACAGGCCAATCTCCCCCGCCAGATCTTTCGCGTAGGCTCGCGGGGACGACACTGGAAACAGCGGCGCAGCGGGATCGAAGTTTACTGCGGACAGGTAGAACTCAACGCAAGGTTCGATTTGCCGCACATAGATCCGAGCCATGCCAGAAACCGACTGCAGCATTGAAAGTTTGAACTTGAAGCGCACCCATTCGCTCCAGGCGCCCACAGGAACGTCGACGCGCGCGGGAGTGCCACCGGTTTCAATCACGAGCGAGCGCGAATCGGGATTCCCTCTCACCTGAATCTCGCAAGTGACGTCGCCTGACGGCGTCTGCTTTGCATTCCTCGGGCCGATCACATGCGTCTTGAACTCCATACCGGGGGGAAGGTTCACTACCTGTTCGCTCTCTTGCGCCTGCACACCGCGAATCTGGCTATAGAAGGTCCCTTTGTTCTGGGCTCCGCGAATGTCGGGGACCCCGACACCGGAAAGCATTCGACCATTGATTTCCTCTGGAGGAAAAGTGCAGGGACAACGCAGCACTACATTCGAGACGCCGGCCTCGGATAGCGTCTGCCAGAGGGGTACTCCTTTTCTTTGATTCACAACCCGCGGGGAGGCAAACGCGCTCTTCGGCCCCTCAAAGCGGCTCAAGGCAGCGTCCGGCAAATAGGTTGCGGGATCGCGCGAAATGAAGTCGAAAATTCCGTGCCCACCGGGATTGGTTCCGGTGGCAAAGGAAGACCACGCGACCGGAGTCTGCGCAGGATAGGTCGTCCGCAGGCGTGAATACCAGCCCAGCTGGCGAATCCGGGCAAGGTTTGGCAGGTCTCCGCGCTCGACCATGGCCTCAACGATGGTGGGTTCCAGTCCGTCGAGTCCTATGACAATCGCCTTCTTGCGCAAATGTTAGCCCTGAGGAGTCGGAGTATCTTTCGAGGGGCCAGCGGGTTCAGGCGTCGTGCCGCGCACCTTGTGTACGATTTTGAGGAAGGCACCCACGACTTTGTTCCAGAACATCAGCAGGACGCCGATCACCCCGGCAATACCGGAGGTCACGGTCATCACCTGGTCGGGGCCAGCGTAAAGCGCTAATGCGGGGAGGTGCATAGATCTATTCTACGGGAACAACGGCTCAGCGACCTCCGAAAACTTCGTGTCTACTCCGAAAACCTCTCGACAACCGCCTGAGGAACACAGAGACACAGCACCGCCCAATAGTTCCCTTGCCGCTCCCTAAGGTTTTCGCGGTTGGTGGTTTAGAAGCACGTCGTGTACGGCCGCACCTGGCCGGTTTTGACCGTGTTGAGGACGGTCACATTATCCGGCGGAGCATATGTCCCATCTGCCTGCAATGCCTGATGTTGCCACTTTACGAGCCCGTAGGGCTTGGCGACGTGGAATTCTTCTTTGTTCTTGCAGTTCTGCAGATTCTTGTCGCAGCTGTACTGATAGCTGATGACGAGAGTATCGAGATTCGCTGGCAGGTCTCCGCCCAGCGTTTCTTGGTACGGTCCCCAAACCGAGTTCACCACCCCCCCGAGTTTCTGGGAAATGAAGGTATTGCAGTCCGAATGGGTTTCATATGTCGTGCTCGAAGGCGGAATTGTGATCTTCGATCCCGGAAATCCGCCCTGCGCAAACCGTGGCACCAAAGGAAGGTTATAGTCGCCGAGCACGGGATCATGAAAGACTTTGAACGTGTTCGGATCCTTCCAGTTCAACTCAGTCACCCAAAGGTAGATGTAATTGTTGTCGTAAAGCTGAATGTCCCATGGGAACCCTTGGCCGGTTTTCGTCCAGAAGAAGCGGTCGGGTTGCACCGCCGTGTAGATCGGGTTGGCGTTGCCCGACAAATGGTGGCTTGCGGCCAGGCTTGGATCCATGGTCATCCATGCCAGCATGTCATAGGTTTTCGGCTGCGCGGACGGAGTCTGCCCCTGCTGCGATGCCGAAGATGAAGATGACGATGAGGAAGAAGATGAGGATGACGAGGACGAGCTACCCGAAGACGACGGCGAATTACCGGACGAGGAAGTATTCCCTGAAGAAGCCGAACCTATCGCGGGCGCTGCCGGGTTGATGCCTGTTCCACACCCAAGCAGGCAGACCGTGAGCACGAGAAGGACCGAGTACTTCATCTGCAGCCTCAGGTATCAGGGTGTACTTGCAACGCGCTAGGAGGACTCTAGTCGGTTAATCAGAAGGGCAACAGAGTACGAAAGTGAATGGACGAAAGCGGGCGTGGCGCTTTGGAAATCGAGGCAAAGCGGGATGCACTTGTAGGCGCCCGAGTTTGCGAAATCGCCCCTGGGCAGGCCGTTACTGCACAGTCAACGTTATTACGTTGCTGAGCACGCCAGCGAAACTGGCTTGTACGGTAATGGTTAATCCGGCCGAGTTTGCAGAAAGTGTTCCGGTGCCGCTACCGTTGGTGAGCGTTAGATTCGTCGTATCAGACACAACCCAGGTTACTGAACTGGTGATGTCCTGCGGCGTGTTGTTGTTGGGGAACGTCGCTTTTGCTGTAAAGGTAACTGTGCTGTTGTTCTGAGGAGTGGTTGTCGAAGCGGTCAGTGTAATTGAGGTTGGTGTGCCTTGGCTCACGGTAACCGTGGTAGTCGCATTGCTTGCGGTACCGGAAGCCGCGCTGATCGTCGCCGTGCAAATGCCGCTGACGGTCTTCACCGGACTCACCAGCCCACTCGAGCTAATCGTAGCGCAAGCTGGTGCGCTCGAACTCCAAGTCACTTTTCCAGTTAAGTTCTCTGTGGAACCGTCACTGAAGGTTCCCGTGGCAGCCATTTGCAAAGTCTGCGAAGTAGTTATGGTCTGGTCCTGCGGGCCAATCGCGAGGGAGGAAAGCGTCGGATTCACAAAAAAACCGGTACATCCGGATGCAACGGTCAAAAGCAGAAAAGCGCAAACCGCAGCAATCAGTGACCACTTCCGGTCTATATTGGACATAAGTCAAAACCCCGCAAACGAAGGGTAGCTCTCGAACGCGTTTGACCCGACAACTCACAAAATTGTAGCAGAGAGATTGCGCGGGAAATCGGACACTGTACCAACGTGTGCCACACCCTGCTTGTGCGTAGAACGACCTTCCATCCTACCCTTGCATAAGGAATTTCCGGCCAAATCTCGAACTATTCAGAGGTTCTCGTCAGGCTTTCAAACGGAGTAGAATGTTGTTTATACCCCAATGTCTTCCCGTAATTTTACCCTCGACGAAGCGCAAGACCTGTTGCCGGTGCTTGAATCGCTGCTGCGCACCGCCATCGAGGGCAAGCAGGTTATCGAGTCTGTGGATGCAGAGTTTCAGGCGTTGCAGCAACAAATCCATCTTCGCGGTGGTATGTCGCTGAACGTCGTACATCTGGCGTCGCGGAGGGCGCAGCGGGAGAAGGCCCTGCAACGCGTGAAGGACGCAATGGCGGAGATCGATGCCATTGGGGTCCAGGTGAAGGATCTCGACATGGGCCTGCTAGACTTCCCCTGCGAAGTGGACGGTCAGCTCATTCTGCTGTGTTGGAAACTCGGCGAAAAAACCATCACTCATTGGCATGGAGTTAGCGAGGGCTTTGCCGGACGCAAGCCGGTTGACGAGCGGATCACAAAGGCCAGAAGAACCCACTAGGCAGAATCTCAGGCGAGGGCGTTCCCTGCTACTGGATCTCCAGCATCCTTTCCAGGGCGATGCGGGCCCAGTGCTTCACGTCGTCCCTAACCTTGATGCGGTTCACGACGTTGCTATCCATGAGATTTTCAAGCACCCAGCACAGGTGTTGAGGAGAGATACGGAACATCGTCGTGCACAGGCATCCGGAGTCGTCCAGCGTAACGACCTTTTTGCCTTCCGCTGCGAACTCCTTTCCCATGCGGTTGACCAGGTGAATCTCCGTTCCAACCGCAAACGTCGTACCTGACGGTGCCGTGCGGATCATTTTCAGCAAGCCTTCGGTTGAGCCGATGTCGTCCGCCTTTTGGCACACCTCCCATCGACACTCTGGGTGCACAATCACACGAACCCCTGGGTACTTGGCGCGCACGTGGTCTACGTGCTCAGGCAGGAAACGCTGGTGAACGGAGCAGTGCCCTTTCCAAAGAATGACGCGGGCTTTCTTCAATCGCTCAGGATCGATTCCTCCATTCAGCATGTAGGGATTCCAGACCACCATTTCGTCGAGAGGAATCCCCATTCTGTATCCGGTATTACGGCCCAGGTGTTGGTCGGGAAGGAACAGAAGTTTCGCGTTCTTGGCGAGTCCCCATCGGTGTGCGCCCGCTGCATTGGACGAGGTACACACCACTCCGCCCCGCTCCCCGCAAAACGCTTTGATCGCTGCCGTTGAATTCATGTAGGTAATGGGCGTGATGCCGTCACCGGCGTCGCTCGTCAGGCCAGCCCGAACCAGGTGCTCCCAGCAGTCTTCCACCTGTGTGATCTCGGCCATGTCGGCCATGGAGCAGCCCGCATTCAGATCGGGAAGGACCGTGATTTGGCCTGGCCGGGCCAGGATGTCGGCACTCTCAGCCATGAAATGAACGCCGCAGAAGACGATGTATTTGCCCCCGGCGGCTGCGGCTTGCTGCGAAAGTTTGTATGAGTCGCCTCGAAAATCGGCGAAGCGGATTACTTCGTCGCGTTGGTAGTGGTGCCCGAGAATCACCAGATCGGTGCCCAGGACGTCTTTGGCCGCAGCAATGCGGTCGTCCATAGTGCGATCCGGAAGAACAAGATAGTTGTCCAGACTGCAAATTTCACTTGCGGTCGCCATTTTGTCTCGCCTTCAGCTCCGGACAGCTGCTCGCAGCAGGTGGAATCACCTGTCGCTTCGCTCAGATCCGAAACGGGGATGTTGAAAGCTCTTAGCGGCTCCAGCGGGCTCGCTGCGGGGTTCCGGTTCTACCGGTTCTCCGCCCAGTCCGCGGGGATGTTGAAGCCGACTAGCAAATCTTTACACTATTACGATGCGCGCAGGCCCCCGAAAGCGTCTTTCTTTCCCGACCCACTTCCTAGCTCGCTGCGGGCATCCTGATATTGTGCACCGGCAGGGGGCGGACTGCAAATCCCCCGGTGCCTTGGTCCACCATCTACGCCCTGCTACTTGCCCCCCGACGGGTCCGGACTAGTGGCCGTATTCACATCCACATGCAGATGGGTTGCCGGATCAATCCCCGGTGGATAACAGTTCCCGTCGGGATTGTAGTTTCGGCACATGCGGGCAAAGTCCTTGCGGCGCGGAGATTGCGCGAACTGCCAAATCTCTGCAAATGGCACACCGCTCTCTGACGGTCCTGGTTTCGAAGGCTCACATCCCGGCGACGGCGGACAGACGTCATTGGTGACCCAGAACCGAATCTCCCGCCCTTCCGCATTGGCACGAATATCCTCCGCGGTAACGATGCTGGTTTTTCCCTCTTTTGCTGGGATTCCAGAACAGTACACGCCGGCGCGAAATCCCTTGTCGATGACGTCGTCCACCCAACGGTAGATATAGGTTTTTTGCTCGGGCAGCATTCGCCCGCCTTCCTCGATATCAAGAAAGAGAACCGTGCCGGACGGAAAGCCTTCGCGCCGGGCGGCGGCAACGGCTTCGAGAGCATCCTTTTGTCCAAGCGCGGAAGGATCGCGTTTCAATTCCTTGTAAAGTCTGCCGTTGAAGAGCACAACAAATCCGAAGCCGGCAGACTTCAAGGTACTTCGCTTTCCGAGCCAGCCATTTGAGGCCGAGCCCGGCGGATTGTTCAGCCAGTAGCCCGTGTAATCGAAAGTCTGCCGCAGAGTGGACAAAGAGGCATCGCCGGGGTAGTCATTGCGATCAAACCCGAGATAAGTGTTCTGGGCAACCGAAGCTGTCGCGAGAGCAACAACAAAGACGAAGCTATTAGGCAAATACCCAAGACATTGCATGAGCTCCGATTATAAGTTGAGTGCCGGCAAAGCTCTTCCGACCCCACCCGCAAACGCCCGTCCCGGGGGAAACCTTCGAACCAGAGTTCCTCGGCTATACTTTTCATCCAAGGAGAGAAGTGTGTCCTTATCGGCCCTGATTGTTGACGACGAGCAGCTGGCTCGCGACGAACTCGCTTACCTGCTGAAGGATCTCGGCGATGTCGATGTCGTCGCACAAGGGAAGAACGGTCTCGAGGCAGTAAACCTCATTCGGGAGCACAATCCGGACCTAGTTTTTCTCGATGTGCAAATGCCGGGTCTTGACGGCTTCGGAGTGATCAAGAAGCTGCTTGACAAGAAGCTGCCGATTCCAAAGATCGTATTCTCCACCGCGTTTGATCAATATGCGGTAAAGGCTTTCGAGGTAAATGCGATCGATTATCTTCTGAAGCCATTCGATAAGAAACGGGTTGCGCAATCGGTTGAAAAAGCGCGGGCGACCATGGAGCCTGCGACATCTTCTTCCGACAAGCTGGATACGTTGGTTCGGATGTTGGAAGCGCAAAAACCGCAGGCATCCAAGATTCTCTTGAAGTCGAATGGAAGGCTCTTGCTGGTCAACCAACGCGACATCTGCTTTGCTTCGATTGAGGATGGGATTATCACTGTCGTGACGACCGGGGCCACCGGAATGGAAGGCCAATCGAACTGCCGCACGCTCGAGGAATTACTCGATAGCCTCGATTCGAACCTATTTTGGCGCGTCCATCGTTCGTATCTGGTGAATACCCAGCGGATCAAGGAAGTAGTGCCCTGGTTTAAGAGCTCTTACCAGTTGCGCATGGATGACAAGAAGCAAACAGAAATCCCAGTGGCCCGCGCCCAAACCAAGCGGCTACGCGAATTGTTCCGCTTGTAATGCAGCAAGAATCCCCCGCCGCCATCCAACTCTTCCACCTGGTTGACAGGGGTCCGATCCGCGCTTGCGGGGGAATTGATTCACTTGCCCAGTGCTTTTTTGAGATCGTCGGCCATTATTTTGCCTTGAGGCTTCTCGGCTTTCTTGCCCCCTCGAATGCGCTTCGGCAGGTTTTCCTCTTCAAGCTGCAGGCCCACTGGATCATTCTTCGGATCGACGAGATCGGCGAGACGGTCGGCCATCCCCAATACAAAGAGGACCGTCGCATAGCTTCCAATTCCGACCTTGGGATCACCTTGTTCGATCCGGATCAGGGTCGGTTCGCTGATCGAAGCCCGTTGCCTTACGATAAGCTGGGGAAGCCGTCTCCGCCTCCGGGCGTCCCTGATGTCGTGCCCCAGCTTACGCAGGGCGCGGGTGACGGGAATGGGTAAGGTCAGCATGGTGGGTCCCTCTCCAGGTTTAACTAAACTATAAGACGGTTTATGTCAGTTAAGCTAAACTATAAGACAGTTAATGTTAAAAGTACACGTAGGGCGAACAAATGACGAATTTGGCGAAAATTCTTCCAAACCTTCGCGCCGCTACCCCCATTCGCTCGATATCATCGACGTGGTTTGCGAGGCTGTCTCTTAACGTTCTCCAAGATTGCTGCTCGACTTAGCGACTAGCTATCCCAAGAGCGGGCAACACAGGTCTGCGCGCGGCCGACTAGAACCTGGGGGTTACGACTCTCATTGCTCGTTAGAGGCTCGAACTCGCTTCCCCACCCGCTTTGTGTGGGGCAAGCTAACATGGCTGCAATCAAAACTTTAGTTATCAGAGGGGCTTAACCGGGGTTGCCGTATAATGAGCGCATCCCCATGAAAGCATTCGTGTACGTGTCGCTGAAACGTAGCGTTTTGGATCCGCAAGGCAAGACGATTCAGGGCGCCCTCAACAAGATGGGTTATAAGGGCTTGCAGGACGTACGACAGGGAAAGTATTTCGAAATCACCATTAACGGGGGTCTGAGCCGCACGGATGCGGAGGCGGAGATTGGAAAGATCGCCCGTGAAGTGCTGACCAACCCGGTGATTGAAGAATTTCGGTATTCGTTGGAAGATTAGAGCAGTTCGGTCTTGCGCAGTCCTCCCCACAACAGCTTAGGAGCAGTTCACCATGTGTGGAATCGTGGGATATGTGGGTAAGAAAAGGGTCGTTCCAGTCATCCTGGACGGCTTGCGGCGGCTGGAGTATCGCGGATACGACTCCGCCGGAATCGCAGTGTGCGGCAACGGCGATGGCCTGCAGATACGGCGGGCCGAGGGCAAGCTTCGCAACCTCGAAGAAGTCATCCGCCTAAAGCCAATGGACGGGACCTACGGCATCGGTCATACCCGTTGGGCAACGCACGGACGTCCCACGGAAGAGAACGCTCACCCCCATCGCGACTGCACAGGCAAAGTTGTGGTTGTCCACAACGGCATCATCGAGAACTACGTCTCTCTGAAGAAGAAGCTGGCCGAAGAAGGCCACAAGTTCACAACTGAAACCGACACTGAAATCGTCGCCCACATGATCGAAAAGTATTATCTGCACACGGGCAACGGTCACAGGCCATCTCTCGAAGAAGCGGTACGCAAGACGGTTACGCAACTCACGGGAGTGTTTGCCCTCGCCGTGATTTCAGTGGATGAACCGAACAAGATTGTTGCTGCCCGCAATGGGCCGCCAGCAGTTATCGGATTGGGCAAAGACGAATACTTTGTGGCCTCCGACGTCCCGGCAATTCTCTATCACACGCGCGATTTGTTCTTTCTAGCCGACGGAGACCTGGCGGTCATTACTCCCGAGGGTGTACGCCTCACTGATTTCAACGGCCAGCCGATTACGCGACAACTGCAGCATGTCACCTGGGACCCCATCATGGCGGAAAAGGGTGGGTTCAAGCACTTCATGCTCAAGGAAATCTATGAGCAGCCGCGATCGGTTCGGGACACCACGTTAGGCAGAATCTCGCAGGAAACCGGCCGCGTGTTCCTCGACGAGATGGAGATTACCGAAGCCGAGTTCAAAGCCGTAAAGAAGATCAACATCGCGGCTTGCGGAACCAGTTGGCATGCGGCACAAGCCGGGAAATTCATGATTGAACGCCTGGCACGCGTTCCAGTGGAGGTGGACTACGCAAGCGAGTGGCGCTATCGCGACCCCATTGTTCCCGCCGATACCATCACGATCGTAATCTCTCAGTCCGGCGAAACCGCGGACACGATTGCAGCTCAGCGTGAAGCCAAAGCCAAGGGTTCGAAAACCATGGCGATCTGCAACGTGGTTGGGTCGATGATCACGCGCGAAGCGGCGGGCACGATTTACACGCACGCCGGACCCGAAATCGGTGTGGCATCGACCAAGGCCTTCACCGCTCAACTTACGGCGCTTTATCTGTTCGCGCTCTACTTAGGCGAGGTGCGGGGGACCATTTCCGACGAGCAAGCCCGCAAACTGGTGCATGAACTCACTCGCATTCCGGGAAAACTCGAACACCTGCTCACGCATGAAGAAGACTGCGAGGACTTGGCCAAGCAATATGTTCGTTCGCAGGACTTCCTGTTCCTGGGCCGCGGGATTCACTACCCCATCGCGCTCGAGGGTGCGTTGAAACTAAAAGAAATCTCCTACATTCATGCCGAAGGATATCCCGCAGGGGAAATGAAGCATGGGCCGAACGCGCTGATCGATGAGAACCTCCCCGTCGTGATCATCGCAACCCGCGATCTCAAAGATCCACTCTCCATGCTGCGTTATGAGAAGACCAGTTCGAACCTGAAAGAAGTGAAGGCACGATCCGGGCAGGTCATCGCCATCGCAACCGACGGCGACCATGAAATCAAGGAAGCCGCCGATCACGTCATCTTCGTGCCTGAAGCTCCGGAAGAACTGTTGCCAATTCTTGAAATCGTTCCGCTGCAGTTGCTGGCCTATCACATCGCTGTACGCCGCGGTTGCGACGTCGACCAGCCGAGGAACTTGGCAAAATCCGTGACCGTGGAGTAGGGCTGGCGGTCAGCACTCTCGATGTTCCGGGGTCAGCCTTTTCAAAAAACGAGTAGCCTCTTACGCGTGCCGCTCAAAACCTCCCGGCTCACGCCATAGCAGACGCTACGAACCTGCTTGTCGAGTTTCTAGTATTCTCGCAAGGCGCAAAAGCGCGCCCCCCAGGGCTGCGATTCCCATTGTCCAGACCGCAAAGGCGACATCCACGACCCACCTGGGTGCCGCTCCTATCCTGCGCAGCACAAATGGCAGGAAGTTCCAACAGGTGATGTGCTGAAAGTCCCACTGGTCGTAAGTCATTGAGTCGGTGTTCATACCCCAGGCATCCATCTTTCCCAAGGCAAACGCGACAATGTTCTTGAAGCGCAGCCCGATCACCCACTGTGGATGGCCGAGATCGTCTCCCTGATAAATCTCGAGCGGCAACCAGAAAGCCAAGGATGCGAACTGGATGACAAGACTCGCGGCTACTAAGAACAATCCCAACACCCAGATGGGTCGACCCCATTGCTCGCGAAACTTAACGAGCAACGGCACCGCAAGGAACGCCGCCATTTCGACCGCACTGGAGACGTACCGGTCTCCCCAGGCGAAGTTCCCGCTCCACTCGTAGTAGCGCGCGTAGAAACAGATGTAGGCAGAGATCAGCAGAAACGCCGAGGCCATGAAGGCCTTCACGCTGGGACTCAAAAGCTTCCACCCGAGGACAACAAGAATGATGCTCAAGATAATGAGCGGGTCAAAGAGGAAGATGGACTTTTCCGGCGACATCAGCGGACCCAGGAAGCCCTTAAGAAACGGCGTGGTCCACGGATAGTTTGCCGGCAGGCTCGGATCCTGCAGCCGATGCTCGATCGTGAAGTACTTCACATAGGTAGAAGTCCATTCGCCAAAGCGGTAGAACTGGTACAAGCGATCGAAGAGGAAGAACCCCGCATAGACGGGGACTGCCACCTTCCCGTATGCGACGAACTTCAACCAGACCTGGGTACGAGGCGTGTGCTCAAATTCCAGCACGAGCAACAGGAAGATGCCGCCCACGACGAGATCCACGCCAGTGGTCAGGCGCGTCAACAGGTTCAAGCCAAACGCCGCGGACCCGATCAATAACGCGCGCCTGCTCCCGGTTCGCAACCATTGGTACTGATACCGCAACCCCGCCATCGTGAGCAGCAGGATGTAATTGTTCTCCATCATGTTTTGCGTGTAATGGAGATGGGTGGTGCAGAAGAGCAAAGCCAACACACCCGCCACGGACTGAACCACATCAAACCCAAGCAGAAGAAGAAACCTGTAACAAACCAACGCAGTCAGGGCACTGATAAGTATGTTCACGGCATAGGTGACAAAAACGGTGCGAATGGTTGGATCGGTATCGGGGCCATAGTCCGCAAAGATCGACAGCTTCGAAATGCCCGCGCCAACGATGTCGAATGGGAGCATCAGCAATGGCTGGCCGATACCGTACCAGTCATAAAGTTTCCCGCGGCGGCCATGCACGCCGAATTCCGGATATTCATTGGGAAAGACCGGTGGCTGGGAGGTCCAGAATGAATGTGCCGTCTGTAAGCGGTGCATCGTGTCTGCCGAACTGGTCTCCCCTGACTGCACGCAAAACGCGAGCAGACCGGCAACCAGGGCTAGCCAGAAGGCAGGATTGCGGGAGCCCCTAACTAAACTCATGCCGTGGAGATGCTCCAAGAATATTGCTTCGCCTTGGCTGCAACTGCGCTTCAAACCCTCGTCGATTCGCGCTAGCTCTTGGCAAGCTGTTGGCTTTCCTTTTGTGTCCTATGCGGTTCAATGCTGCCTTACTTGGTCGTGGATTGAAAAACCTCAGCCGCAGCCACAACCGTATTACTGTGAATCACAACCGTATCTTCGACATTTCGCGCGTAGCCCCCAGCATAGGTGACCATGACGGGTATGTTCTGCGTCTTGGCGACACGGAACACGAGTTCGTCCCGCCGCTTTATACCTTCCTGAGAAAGTTGCAGGCCACCTAATTGGTCATCCCGGTAGGGATCGGCACCCGCGACATAGCACATCAAATCCGGCTGGAATTGCCGGAGGCCGGAACTAAGTGCGTTGTCCAGCCATGCGAGGTAATCGTCGTCGGTGATTCCATCGGGAAGATCGACGTCGATCGATGATGGCGGCTTGTAGATCGGGTAGTTGTTTTCCTGATGAAGCGAAATGGTGAAAACGTCGCCTGCATGGGCTCCCCGCATAAGCGGCTTCCCCCCCAGGACAGCCGGGCCATGTGAGGGGAGCGGGTCGCTGCTAGTCCGGGTTCCCGCGAAAATGGCGGCTGTGCCATTGCCCTGATGAACATCGCAGTCCACCGTCATCGCCGTACGAATCTTACCGTCCTTCTGCATGCGACGAATGGCGACGGCGACATCATGAATCATGCAGAAACCTTCGCCGTGGTCTGGGAAAGCGTGGTGGAATCCCCCGCCGATGTTCACGGCAGCGCCATCTCTCAAAGCGCAGTCCGCCGCGAGGATTGAGCCACCCGCCGCAAGCCAGAACGCATGCACCAGCTCCCTAGAGTACGGCACTTCCAGCTGTAATTCCTCCCTGGCGGAGAGCGTTCCTGTCTTCAGCTTGTTCACATATGCCGGCGTGTGTACTAGCAGGATGTCACGATCTGAGGCGGACTCGGGGGTGAGGAAGTCTGCCGGATCCGCGACACCGGTCTCGATTAGTCGGCGATGTATGCGCCGGTACTTTTCCGCGGGAAAGACATGTTGCCCGATCGGCAAGTAATACTCATCGCTGTAGATGAGCTTGAAGGGCAGCATTGCCTATTGATGATACCCAAAATTGGAAGAGTTACTTTTTTCGGACTGCCGGCGACGGTGGAATTGGTCGCCGGATCGGCACGATCGCTCCGCGAGCAGGGTCGGCAGCGGCGTTTGCCCGCGCCAGCACCTCCTGCTGAATGTACTTCACGAAATCCTGAATCTGGCGCTGCATCTCTTCCTGGCGCTCGCGCATTTGCAGAATGATCGCGATTCCGCTGATATTCACCCCCAGATCGCGCGCCAGGTTGAGAATGAACTCAAGCCTCTGCAGATCCTCGTCCGTGTAAAGACGCGTGTTTCCCTCGGTTCTTGATGGTTTGAGTAGTCCTTCACGCTCATACAACCGCAGCGTCTGGGGATGAATGCCATACATCTCGGCTACCGCCGAGATCATGTAGGCTCCTTTGGATCGACGTTTCGTCACGTTTAGAGTGTAAAACATAAGCCAAGACAACCGCCTATCCACCGAGAACACGGAGTTACGCCGAAGAATATAAAGAGCCAACACTCACAACCGCGTGGGAATGAGTTGCAGACATTCGGGTGCAGAACCCTCGGTGGCATGCGTTATTCTCGAACCATGCTGATCCTCATGGCCGGGCTTCCCGGCACGGGTAAGAGCACGCTGAGCCGGGCACTGGCCGCGGAACTCCGAGGGACGGTGATCGACAAAGACCATGTTCGCAATGCTCTGTTCGATTCGTCTGATATCGAGTATTCAACGGAACAGGACGAATTCTGCGCTCGCGTGATGCTGAAAGTGGCGGGCTATTTGTTCCGCCAGGACCCGGCACGAAAGGTGTTTCTCGATGGCCGGACGTTCTCGCGCAGCTACCAACTCACTCGCGCCACCGGTTACGCCAGCGCGCTCGGCCAGCCCTGGAGGATTCTCGAGTGTGTTTGCAGCGAGGAAAACGCGCGCACACGACTTGAGAGCGATGGATTGCATCCCGCAGCCAATCGCGACTTTAGCCTCTATCTCGCCGTGAAAGCTCGATTCGAGGAGATCACGCTTCCAAAAGTAGTGATCGATACCGACCGACCGCTCGTCGCCTGCTTGGAGCAGGCGAAAATCGCCCTGGAAAGGTAAGGGATTAGCGGCCCAAAAGGCGCAGGGCCAGCGCAGTCAGGGAAATCGCTGCGACAGAGACGAGCACGGCGTCGATGGCTCGCCGCTTCCATGTGCTCTCTGGTTTCACCCTGCCCCGGCCGAGCTGGGGGCCAGAAGACAAGGGATCAAGCTTTGCGCTCACGTGCATACCTTACGTTTTCGTTCGGGTCCTCACAATTCCACTTTAGTAACCTCAGGTAACTGAAGCCGGAGAGCCAAGAAGCCCTCCCTCACCCTTGGACGTGGACCGAAGAGTGACGGTCCGGCGTGAAAGGGCATCGCCCTGGACGGTATCTCTCGCCGAAGGCCTCCGCTATCATTGATTCCCAGACTCCCATGTTTTCCCGCCGCACAGACTGGAAACTCGCCCCCAATCGCCTGACCATGGCCATCGATGAGGCGCGCGCCGCAGGCCGGCAACCGATCGACCTGACGATTTCGAATCCGACCCGCGCTGGGATCTCTTACCACGTCAGCGCAATTCTGGATTCCCTAGGAAGGAACCAATCTCTCGACTACGATCCCCAACCGAAAGGCCTCATAGGGGCACGCGAAGCTATCGCGGAGTACTACGACTCTCGCCGAGAGCAGGTCGATCCAGAAGCCCTGGTGCTCACCAGCGGTACGAGCGAGGGCTACTCCTACATCTTCCGGCTCCTCGCGAACCCGGGCGATGAAATCCTTGTCCCCAAGCCAAGCTATCCGCTCTTCGATTTGCTCGCTGACTTGCAGGACGTAAAGCTGGTTCCATACCCGCTGCTCTATGACCATGGCTGGCAAGTCGATTTTCATTCTTTGGAGAACTCGATAGGACCAACAACCCGGGCCATGGTGTTGGTTAATCCCAACAATCCGACCGGATCCTATGTAAGTACGGGCGAGCGCGAGCAGCTAAATGAGATTTGCCGTAGGCACAAGCTTGCTCTAATCGTAGACGAAGTGTTTCTGGACTACGCGCTGGATGGCTCAGAGCACACAAGCTTCAGCACAAACCAGGACGCTCTCACGTTTACATTAAGCGGCCTATCGAAGATTTCCGCTCTACCCCAAATGAAGCTCGCATGGATTGCGGTCAACGGGCCCAAAGAGCAAGCCCATTGCGCGATGGAGCGCCTGGAAGTCATCGCCGACACATATTTGTCCGTGAGCGCACCAGTACAGTTTGCAGCCCCTGCCTTATTAGCTGAGAGAGAAACGGTGCAATCCCAAATAAGGGAAAGAGTGCGGGCGAATCTTGAGGAACTGGACCGACAGCTCTTGCAGCAGAAGACCTGCTCCCGTTTAGCCGTGCAAGGCGGTTGGTATGTGGTTTTGCGCGTGCCTGTAACCCAATCCGATGAGGATTTGGCCATCGCACTTCTGCGCGAGAAAAACGTGCTGGTTCATCCAGGACACTTTTACGACTTTCCGCAGGATGGGTTTCTGATTCTCAGCTTGATCGCTTCGCAGCTGGACTTTCGGTCAGGGCTTCAAACCTTGTTCGATCATAGCAATGCAATCTGATTTTCAAGACTGGTTGTTACCCAGAGTTGCGCATGGAACCCTTGACGGCGCCTCATGCAAATTCAGGGACAAACGGACGAGAATCAGCAGGCGCTACTTCAGGAAGGGATTGCTTTCCCGTTCATCACCTATGGTCGTTAAGGGGCCATGGCCGGGCACGACAACCGTCTCATCGGGAAGAGCCAGGACCTTCTCCTTCAGTGAACGGATGATTTTGTCGAAGGAGCCGCCCGGGAGATCCGTGCGGCCAATGCTTCCTGCGAATAGAGTATCTCCCGCAATCAGCTTCTGCTGCGTCGGGAAGAAGAGACAAACGCTGCCCTCGGTATGGCCAGGCGTGTGGATCACGTTGGCGACGAGCGGTCCTGCGTCGATCTTGTCCCCATCCCCCAAGCTGCGATCGATCTTCACCTCTCCGGGAGGAGCCATCCCCAGCCACGCCGCTTGTACGTCAAGCATCTTCACCAGTGCGTAGTCGTTCTGGTTCATCAGGATGGGGGCACCCGTCGCTTGGCGTAATTTCATTGCTCCGCCCACATGGTCGATATGGGCGTGCGTGATGACAATTTGCCGAACCTGGAGATTGTGTTTCTGAATGATGGCCAGAACCTCTGCGATGTCGTCGCCCGGATCGACGACCATCGCCTCACGGGTGGTCTCATCGCCGATGATCGAGCAATTGCACCGTAGTGGGCCGACCGGAAGGATTTCGTGAATCATAGAGCGAGCTGTTAGCGGCGAGCGATGGCCTAAGAATCAAGCCCCGGGCAAATGACCTACGACCGACGAAGTAATTTACTTCTTCGCCGGCTGGCTGTTCGAAGCCGGAGACTGCATATTCTGCAGCACTGAGCCGCTACCGCCTCTTCGCGTTGCCAGCACGGAAAGCGTAATGGACGTAATCATGAATATAACGGCACACCAGGTCGTCGCCTTGGTCAACACGGTGGCTGCGCCACGCGGACCAAAAGCGGTCTGGCTACCCATTCCACCGAAAGCGGCAGCGATATCGCCGCTTTGTCCGCTTTGCAGCAAGACAACAATGATCAGGAACAGACAAACGATGATGTGAACGACAACGAGCAGGGAGTAGAGAATCATACGAAATTAGTTCTTGGAACCTTTCCTTAATTCCGGCCACCTATTGATCCGGCGTGATGGTGCGGAAGGCGGGACTTGAACCCGCATGCCTTTCGGCGCCACCCCCTCAAGATGGTGTGTCTGCCAATTCCACCACTTCCGCGGAGCTACCAGGCTTGGGCCGGATTGCGGCCAAAAGAGGTAGTCTCAGTTTACATTAAGCTTGTGCTGGTTAGAAACCCTGGCCATCAAGCGGCAGTGGTGCAGTTTGAATTTTCACACAGCGACAGAGCGTGACTGCGTGACGCAGGTTGTGGCAGATGGGGATATGTCTAGTTCTAGAACAATCGCTCATCCAACGCTGGTCCAAGATGGAATTGTTAAGTGTTCGGTTTGCAATCAGCAGGTACCGATGGAAGGGAAGATAGAATCCTTTCTTGATCTCTCCACTCCGCAGGCAAAAAAGGCATTCCAAAAGCATTTGCAGGAATGTCATCAAGACGAAGATTTCAGCCAAGCCGCTGCGCGAATCGTGCGAGAAGCAGCGAAAGACTAGGCCGGCGGGAACGGAAGTTTGGGAGTTGTCTCCACAAACGGGTCAGGCACTGATTTGATGAATTCCCGTCGTAGCTTATCAACCAACGCTCTCAACTGTGGCGAACCTACGTAAATTCTCCCCCTGCGTTCTCCGGTCGGTATCAACAATCCAGCATCAACCGCTGCCTTAAGGTCTCGGCTGGCCAAGATATCATTTAACTCAGCTAGATTACGATAGCTGGAATTCCTAACCTGGTATCCGATAGCGCCATCGGCGACGGCATAAATTAGACGCTCTGGGAGACCCTGCCGAGAAATCATCGCTTCCAATTCTTGCCATAGCACATCCATTAGCTTGGTTCTCATCACAAGTGTGCTTGCTTGTCTGAAATGAGCGGTAAGGTTGAATCGGATCCATGCTCGTGTGCTGTTCTTTGGATGCCATGAGCCCTCGCTAGTCTGAGCAAGAACGTTGTAATAATCTTGCGTGTTCCGACCTAGGTATTCCTCGATGGATGAAAATTCCGATTCAAGAATACCTTCTCGGCCAAGCACAAGCGTCTGAAGACAACGAGCCATTCTGCCGTTTCCGTCAGAGAACGGATGAATCATCACCAAATTCAGATGAGCCATTGCCCCTTTAACGAGAGCATGGGGGCAATCGTCGTCATCGTTCAAGTATTCAATTAACTCTTCGACCAAACCCGGAACCATTTCAATGTCGGGCCCTTCATACACTACTTCTCCCCTTGCTTCGTCTCGGACGTAAACCGTTCCTGGCCTCCAATTTCCAGGGTTCTTTTTGAGGTCATGCTGCAACATCATGAAGTGCAAGCCACGAATAAAACCTTCGCTATAAATGAAGTTTGGATCTTTCGTTAACTGGAGCACAAATGTCATGGCGGTACGATACCCCGTGACGGCGAGCCACGCTTCTCGGTCCGCGCTGAGTGGCTCTTCTCCCTCTACTGCGGCGATCGCATCTTCGGCGGTTACGTTGTAGCCTTCAATGCTGTTCGATCCTCTGACCGCCCGCGCCAGCGTATTACGACGGAGCAATCCCTTCCATCTTCGAGGTGTCGCCAAGTTGTACCTGAGTGTCCGCCGGGCTTCCTCGATTTTTGAGATCACGTCCTTCTCGGCGGATGTCAGCTTCTCGGCCTTGACTATCCACAGATCGTCGCTCCAAAGTGATTGCAGCTCTCGTGGAGGGCGTCTCCATCAATGCAACTGGGTCAGTGGCGCAGTTCGATCGTCCAGATGGACATCAAGCGGGGGAAACGAGCGGCAGGGCCCGGCGCTTCGCCATCTCCTCGGCAATCATTTGCTTGTCGGCGTCTGAAAGCGCCTGCACAGCAGCCGGGAACAATATCTTGTCCTCCACCGCGATGTGTCGCAGATACATGGCAGACAGCTCGGAAACCGAGTCGCGAAACTCCCCAATCTGGGCCCCGGAGAGCCGACCTTTCGAAAGATACTCCTGGCCCAATCGATCGATGCGTGAGTGGAGAGGCTCCGACCAGCGGTGGTCGAGTTCAAGCTCTTCCAGCTTCGCGAAAGCTGCTCTCAGCTGGGGCGATTCGACCTTGCGCAGCCGGGGAAACAGAGATTGCTCCTCGTCTGCCTTATGCTTCGGCGCGGCTTCACGAAAGTAGCGCAAAGCCGCCTCCAAGGACTGCCTAACCTCCCCCTCCGGCGGAGAATCAATGATTTGCGCGACTTTCTCTAGCACCCGCATGAACATCTCGATCCGGCGGTGGCAGTCGGAAAGCAGGCCTGTGGGATCGCCGAAACTGTGCGCCTGGCTCCCAATTTGAACTGGCATAGGTCAAGTTTATCCACTTCGAGAGTGGAAGATCGCCCTTTCGGGCGAGAGTGCTACAGGTTGGCGCAGGCTGCGGCGATCTCGCAGGGCGGCGTTTTCCTGCAACTTTTCGTATCGGATTGGGTTTACAGGCATAGCGAAGGATCTGAGAGGAAGAAGGGAACCGTGACTCGCAATATCATCGCTGTTCTTGTTCTTGCTGTTTGCGTGATGCTCTCGTTGAAGGCGCTCGCGCAGCGGCCGGTCGGTGATCGGGACTACGAGGACGACCGCGGCGGCCCCGGCATGAGTGCGGGCGGCGATTGGACGGTGGCCCGATCTGAAGATCGCATGACCACCCAAAAGCGGGCCCGCTTCGAGCTCCAAGCTGAGAATACCGAAGACGGCGACGACCGCGCCAAAGTGATTCTTTACTGCACTGACGGCAAGCTGCAGCTGGCCGACTTCAATCCGAACCTAAAACTTTCGCGCCCGAACTGGGCCGGCTTCTGGGGACAACCTCAGATGCACGTGCGCGTGCGCGCCGATAACTCGCACGACGAGCACAACTGGAACTGGATCAATGGCCACTTTCTGGCCATGGACAAAGGCAGCGTGCGTGAACTGATTGGCGCAGGACTATTCAGAATCGAGTTCAACACGCCTGATGGTCGGCGGATCGCCGAATTTTCTCCGGAGGGGCTGGACTTGAGGCTGGTTCGCGATGCTTGCGGATTGACGCCGAAGCATCCGTAATCCTAACCATTACGAGGCCGATGCCCCGCAGTGTTCTGCTTCGCCCTACTGAACTCTACACGGACTTAACACCGCTCGCGGCGGCAAAGATCCTTCTTCACACAATTTTTTTCGCACGGCGTCTCGCTGTAGGGGATGATTGAGAGGAGGTGCGTCGATGACTACTCTGAATTCCCTCCCCGGCATTTCAAACGCTCCCCTCACTGGGGAAGAACTCGCAAAGATTCATGCTTATTGGCGCGCTGCGAACTACCTTTCTGTCGGACAAATTTACCTTTATAAGAATCCTCTCCTACGCGAACCATTGAAGCTTGAACACATCAAGCCTCGGCTTCTGGGGCACTGGGGTACCACTCCTGGCCTCAACTTCATCTATGTCCACCTGAATCGCATGATTCGGAAAGATGACCTCAACGTCATCTACATCTGCGGCCCGGGGCACGGCGGCCCCGGCATGGTGGCAAATGCCTACCTTGAAGGCACTTACGTCGAGCTCTATCCGAACATTCAGCAGAATGAGGAAGGAATGGGGCGCCTGTTCAAACAGTTCTCATTCCCGGGCGGCATACCTAGCCATGTCGCGCCTGAGACTCCGGGCTCCATCCACGAGGGTGGAGAGCTGGGCTATTCGCTCAGCCATGCCTGTGGCGCCGCATTCGACAATCCTGACCTTTTGGTGGCTTGCGTGGTTGGCGACGGAGAGGCCGAAACCGGGCCGCTCGCGACCAGTTGGCATATCAACAAGTTTCTAAATCCCACTCGCGACGGTGCTGTGTTACCGATCCTACATCTCAACGGCTACAAGATCGCGAACCCCACAATCATGGGTCGAATGAGCGACGACGCACTCATCGGTTTCTTTACCGGGTGCGGTTGGAAGCCCTACTTCGTCGAAGGCGACGATCCCGAGCAGATGCATCAGCTCATGGCGGCGACGCTCGACCACGTCGTCGACGAGATTCGCTCAATCCAATGGAACGCGCGCAATAACGAGCAGCGCAACGGCATGCCGGATTGGCCGATGATCGTGCTGCGCTCCCCAAAAGGCTGGACAGGACCGAAGACGGTCGACGGGAAACCAGTGGAAGGCACCTGGCGCGCGCATCAAGTACCGGTGGCCGATCTTCAGAAGAAGCCGCAGCACCTGAAAGTGCTCGAAGACTGGATGCGCAGTTACAAACCGGAGGAATTATTCGATCAGAGCGGGAGATTAGTCGCGGAGCTCGCCGAACTGCCTCCCCGGGGGAATCGCCGGATGAGCGCGAACCCTCATGCCAACGGAGGGCTGCTTCTTCACGACTTGGTCATGCCCGACTTCCGCAAATATGCGGTCGAGGTAAAAAAGCCTGGAAACGTTGAGGCCGAAAGCACCCGTGTGTTGGGGGGATTCCTGCGCGACGTAATGAAGCTTAATCTTGAGGCGAAAAACTTCCGCATCTTCGGCCCAGACGAAACTGCATCGAACCGCCTTGAAGCCGTCTACCAGGCCACAAGCAAAGCATGGATGGAGCCGATCCTTCCGGTGGACGAGTACCTCGCACGCGACGGCCGCGTGCTCGAAATGCTCAGCGAGCATATGTGCCAAGGATGGCTGGAAGGTTACCTGCTCACCGGACGTCATGGCTTCTTTTCGTGTTACGAAGCCTTTATTCACATTGTAGACTCGATGTTCAATCAGCATGCGAAATGGCTGAAGGTGACCCGAGATATCGAATGGCGACGCCCGATCGCTTCCCTGAATTACCTGCTCACGTCACACGTGTGGCGGCAGGACCACAATGGGTTCACGCACCAGGACCCGGGCTTCATCGATCACGTGGTGAACAAGAAGGCAGACGTCGTGCGAGTCTATCTCCCCCCGGACGCGAATTGCCTGTTGTCCGTTGCTGACCACTGTTTGCGCAGCCGCAATTACGTCAACGTGATCGTGGCAGGAAAGCAACCGGAGCTTCAGTGGCTGGACATGCCATCAGCTATCGAGCATTGCACGAACGGCATAGGTATCTGGGATTGGGCGAGTAACGACAACACGTCCGAGCCAGATGTCGTCATGGCTTGCGCCGGCGATGTTCCGACACTGGAAACCCTGGCGGCGGTCGACC